>ERZ1292642.27-Hain-H14-01um-R1-27-length-73787-cov-8_pt1 | contig 73787 bp, 115 predicted proteins | sample MGYA00564403_ERZ1292642 | MGnify/ENA primary metagenome ERZ1292642 (study PRJEB36523, sample SAMEA6512643) | groundwater metagenome | collected 2019-01-09 | study: AquaDiva: Metagenomics assemblies of 32 groundwater samples
CCTTCGCTTCGGTTGAGTCTTCCGCCCCCGTCTGCCGGTGCGCTTTATCGTTCGGGCAGGCGTGCGGGTAATGCGTGGCTGCGGTGTAAATGCTCAGGCGACCGAGAGGGAGCTTGAAGCCATAGACCCAATACCACTTCGGAGAGGATTGCTTTGTGAATTTGCACCCGTGAAAAATCTTCTCGCCATCGGTCATCCATCGGAAGCCGGCAGGGAGATTGCATAGCGGGTGGACTCGCAAGCCCGAACCTGCGGATGCAGATCGACGCGCGGTATCTTGGGTGGCCTGGGTGTCACTCATACGCTTTAACTCTGGGTTGCGCCAGCGCGCGTCTGATCCTGGACGTTCTGGAGACATCCACAGAACGCCTCGATTGGAGGCATCTCATTTTTGGGTGCCTGGCCCACGATGTGCTCAAAATCGCGGGCAGCAGAGTCCAGCAAGTCGGCGAAAAACTCCTCACCTTCTTCGCGGGCTTGGAGGCGGATTCCGTGCAGCGAGACCGTCAGGCTTTTGAGATCCCTGAACCAGCGTCCAGAGCCCGCTCTTGTAGGCGACGCGCCTGTTGTGAAGGTGGTTTTCATGGTTCCAATTTCGCTTTGACTGAAGATATGACTTTTTCTATGTAACCCTTATACGCCACTTCGAAGTCCCCAGCGGAACCTTGCTGCCTCCAAAGCACGAACAGGCTCGCCCTGAGTCTTTGTCCACACGTCTTCTGCTCCATCTCTGCTTTGACTTCGATGGGCGGTTCCGGCTCTGAGTCCATCGGCTCAAGGAGCATCTTGGCATTCTTCCCGTGCAGATCCATCCAAGCCGTCTTCTCCGCGCTGGTAAGCTCAGGCGTTGAGAAGGACAGTCCAAGCGATCCGTCCGCCTTGGATCTGATCCCGGTGAGGATGCATGGTGTGAGGATGGCTTTCATGGCTTGCGACGGTTGAGCCTGCATTCCAGCAGCATATTCACGACAGCCGCGAGCGTGAGTTGGGGGTCGTCATCCTGTTCGCTATCCCACTCAACGTTCCCGTCTCCGCACTGGATGACCATGCGGTTGCCGTGACGCGTGAACCGGATGTAGTGATGTCCCTCCCTGGCTCGGAAAGAGTCATCCAGCACGTCTATGCTCTTGCGTGATACGATCATGGTATTGGTCGTTGCCCGCCCGCAGCACTGGGCCACGGGCGGGCGTTTGTGCGGGATCAGAACGGAATGCTATTGTCTGCGATCTCCTGCACCATGGCGTCGAAACAGTCCAGCGCCTCCTGTGCCACGTCCGGCTCAAGTTCATCGAGCTTGGCTCCCCAGCGCGAAACCATGTAGGAATTCACCTCGTCTGAGGTGAGCTTCGTCCCCCAGAGCTTGTGAGTCTTGAACTTGTTCTTAAGCGCGGCTTTGGCGTTGACGCTCGTGGACATGCTCGCGGCTTGCCGTGGGGCGGGGTTGCCTGCGCCAGTGCGGGGAACAGCCCGAACACGGATGCCACCGACGAGCTTTCCGCCGTAGCTCACGGACGGATCGTCAAAAAGCACGATCTGCTTTCCCGTCCAGTCATCGCTTTCATCAGACTTGAGCGCGTGGCTGATAAGCTGGCCGTTGGTCGAGTTCAGCACCATCGCCTTGTCGAATTCCGCCGTGTGCAGAACCCACTTGAGTTCTTCCGGTGCCCCCTCCTTTGCCACGTTCTCACGCGAAAGGCCGGTGATGGTCACAAGGGTTCCGTCACCCACATCGCTGCGCTTGAGGAAGTTCGAGGTTTTGAGTTCGTTGATGTTCATGTTAGTTTTGTGTTTATGTGTTCGTGTTTTTGTTTGAGCCTGAGCTGTCGCAGGAAAGTGTTTTAGAATTGAATGGTCATTTGTGGCGATGCCTTGCGCGCTCGTATTCTTGCGTGTGCCGCACTTAGCATTGCGCAATGCTCGGCACTAAACTTCCGTCCTCGCAGAGAAGATGAAATTTTCTCACGATGCGCTTCACTACACGGTCTTCCCTTTGCGGCGGCAGCGATGTTCGCGCATCGTTCTGGAGAGTGCGGCCTTCCCTTGTGCGCCAATGCATTTCTTTCATTCTGTTCGGGAGTGCGCTTTCTTCCAAGGGTTCCCATGCGAGTTTTCTCAATGTGTTCGGGAGTGTTTTTTCTGCCGCGATTAGCCACGCTGATCTTTGTGCGCGTCGCGGCCAGAATCTCCGTCGTTCCGTCTCCACCATCGCAAACATTGAGCAGGTCTCCCACCGTGGAGCGATAGAGCGCGATCCAAAGTCTTTCCATTGTCTTCCAATCGCGCACCTTACAACGCTCAACCACAATCAAGATCGGCCTCATGCCAATCGCTTTCAACTCATCCATCCATCGGGTCATGCCTCCACTTACAGGCGTGTTCAGGTGATTGCGAAGCCTCCTGTATGTGTCGTTAGCTTTCCCAACATATCTCACCCTGCAATCGCGTGGATCGGACAATGTGTAGATACAGGTCATCCTTTCTTCTTCCGCTCCCGCTTCAGCTTGAGTGCGGCGTGTACCTTCTTCCAGTTCTTGCGCGCAGCCCTGGCCTTGGCTTCGGACTTGGCTTGACCGCCTTTCTTTGAGAATTGGAGATGCGTCATACATGGATGTAGGCCATACCAAGCGGTTCGTGTCTGGCAAGTGAATTCTCAGAATTCGTCTTCTCCGGGCCGATAGATGCGGTTCAACCGCTCAATCTTCTCCTCAATCTCCGCCAAGAACTCAATCACGGCAGCTTCCAGCACAGCGATCAAAGGATCATCCCTGTCCACTCGCGTCACAATCAGTTGCATGTGCTTCTCAAGCCTTGGATCGTATGAGGCATAGTCGCACCACTGCCGTCCAGTCGCTACCATCTGCCACTGCATCTGCGCGATATGCTTTGGGTTGATCTCGCCGCCGAGCAACGACTCGATGTGTGTTGGCGAGGTTGGGCACTTGATTTCAAGCAGGCCTTCGTCCCCAACAAGCCCGTCAGGACTCGCTCCGCTCATGGCGATGGCCGGATGTGACACAAACGCCACCTCCACGACAGGCTTACCCGTGAGCGCGATGTAGGCTGCTCTGGCATCAGCTTCGTGGAGCGTTCCCCATTGCATCGCCGCGCTCGGGTAGTTTGGCGTGGCCATGCCGGTGAGCCGCTCCGCGAGCAACTCTGCGGCATAGCTGGCTCGACTTGCGCTCGCACCGGCCTTGGTCTTGGCGATGACATCGCCCACGCGGGATGCGGTCACGCGGCCAAGTCTGAGCGCGTGCCATTCCGGTGAGCCCTGGATGATTGTTGCTTGGGTGTTCATGGCTTTTTGGCTTCGCTCGGTTAGCTTTCATTGGTGAACTGGATCATGTCAGCGCGCACAATCTCAACGCTGCCGTCCTTGCGTTCGATGATGGCTGCGGTGTAGGAGGCAACGCCATCGTTGCATTCCTGGTAGTCCACACCCCACGCGAGAAAGGTGCCGGTGCCATCTGGGGCGCGCTTCAGATAGGTTCTCCCATGCGGATAGAGGTCGCTAGTAGCATCCTTGTCAGGCTCATATTTGAAGATGTTGCAGGCTCTCATGGCAGTTTCGTCAATGCATCCTCCAGACGGAAGACAAAGCCCTCGCAGTAAAGCTGCCCGTCTTCCATGATGTCGAAGCGGGCGCATGGGAATGGAACTTTGTAGCACCACGAGCAATCTCTCCCATCTTCCGTTTCCTCCCCCCACACGGCCTCAAATTTTGCGCCGCCTTGAGTGACTTGATCCAAGACATTGAATTTCTTTAGAACTTCCGTCTCATCATCGTCCGGCGACTCGATGTATCCGCTGGCATTGAAAAATATCTCTCCGCCGTCTAGGCAACCGGCTTCATCGGAGATTGCGCCATCAAATTCGCACAGATCGTCTGACGCCCCATAGACGATCACGAGCCCTGACGCCTTCGCCTCCTTGATCATGTCCTTGCTAAGCTCCAGCGGGTATTCGCTGCCGGTGAGCAGCGTTGCGAGTTGTTCGGGTGTGTTCATGGTCGTCTGAATCGGGGTGGCTGCCGCCTCCGGTCGAATAGTCGCCGTTTGCGGAATTTTCGTGATGTGATCCGTGGCCATAAGGCCGCGGAGAAACTGGCTATTCGTCCCTGGACGAATCGAGCGGCTCGCGATCGAGCTTGGCGTCGCGCTGGTCGTCTGGATCAGGCTCGAACACCCCCGTAAGGTGCTCTATGATTTCATCTTCGATGCTCGCCACATCCAGCCCGTGTGATTCCAGCCACGGGAGAATGTTCACATTGTCGTCGCCACAGGTGATGCCGATGACTTCGGCGTAAGCGCCTTCATTGGGCGTCCCTAGAGAAAGGCCGGATTCGCCCGTCGCTTTTTCGGCGGCGTGGAATTCATACTCAATCCGCAGGTTGCCTGACGCGGTAGTCTCGTAGTTGGCGGTGCGGTTCATGGGATTTGTTGTTACATCGTGAAAAACGCGGATGCGCGGGCCCTTGGAAGTCTCAGCGCCACGCTCTTGTCTTGCGATTCCCGCTTGGACTGCATTGCCTCCATGTGGAGCCTGTGCGCTTTCTTCGCGGCAGAACACAAGGCGGCGTGAAGCGCGCGATGCTCTTCCGTAGAGGCGTCAATGCTGCCGAAGCCTGGCACGGTGGATTTTGTGAGTGGGAGCTTCATGGTGCTTAGAATCCGAAATTGACGAGCCATCCGGCGATGTGCCAGGATACGAAAGCTCCAAACGCGACGAGGGCGGATGCGGAGATGAAGTGAGTCATTGCCGTGCTAGTTGAATCCTCTGCTGTCACCCTCGTGTTGCTTGCCACGGTGCGCCCGCACCGCCCTGTCGTGCTGGTCGTCGCGCGGACCTGTATAGGACTTCGGAAGCCCGCGCTCCAGAATGGCGATAAGCCCGAAGAACGACGCGAAAAACACAAGGCCAATGACGAACACGGCAAGGCGCGGATGGGTGTGAATTAAATCTAGCATGGCTTGGCTTGGCGGAGTTGAAGGGCGGCTGGTTTTTTGGAGAGCCTTTGCTTGTTGCCCTTGCGGCTCATTGCGCCCCGGATGAGCCGCAAGACGCACGCGCGACCCGATTCATCTCGGTTGAACATCTCCTCTTTTACGAAGGTCTTTTCAGGCGCTTTAAGGGTGAGGCGGATTTCCATGAAGCGAGATTAACTGCAAACCTGCAATCCTTGCAACTTATTTCTTTACACCATTTTCAAACCATGTAGAATGCGTCCATGCCAAGATTCACAAACGACTACGCTAAAGACGGGAAATCGCTTCGCGCGAAATCCCGCGAAGAGGCCGGTTATCGCTGCGCAAGGTGCGGGCACCCATGCGAAACTGGCGTCAAGCGGATGGGTCGTGGAGAGTGGAGTGATTGCGATGCTCAATGTGCGCATGGCCCTCCGGTGCGGCTACAAGCGGAAGGTGACTTGTCATGGGTGACCGTGAAGAAAGCTACGTCACTCATCATGCCAATTGCGGATTTTATCCTTGCGGGTGGCAAGGTTCAAGCCCAGTGGCGCATCCTGACGGTTCATCATTTCGATGGGGACAAAGCCAATGATGCATGGTGGAATCACCTGAGCTTGTGCCAGCGTTGCCACCTCTCCGTGCAGACGAGAGTAAATCCAGAAATTCCTTGGATGTTTGAGCACTCCGAATGGTTAAAGCCTTACGTGGCGGGATTCTATGCTCACAAATACGAAGGCAAGAACCTGACGCGAGGCGAAGTGATGGAGCGTCTCGATGAACTCTTGGCCTTTGAACTACGCATGAAGGAGGATGCATCGTGACTCACCTCGTCACCATCGAAGCGCCTGACTCCACAGTCGAATTCGTCGGCCCTCGCGGAGAGGTCTGGACGCGTGAAGAGGCCGTCCCATTCACCGGCACACTGGACGAGGCGGAGGATGAATTCGAGCGCAGGCAGAAGCGATGGAGCGCGCGGGGAGATTGTTTTGTGAGGAGCCCAAAGATTGAAACTGCACCATGAGCACACCAAACATATCCACACTCCCAAAGTGGGCGCAAGCCCACATCAATCACCTCCAGATGGAGCGTAATACTGCCGTTCGCGAACTGCGCGCATGGTCGGATTCTCAGACGGAATCGCCCGTTTCGATCACTGAGTATGTGTGTCTTGGCGAGCAATCCGGGCCTTCCTATATGGAGCGATACGTCCAAACGAGGAGGCTCAAAATCAACTGGCACGGCATCGAGCTTAGGGTTGCCCTTTCCGAGCAAGATTCTCAGCATGAGAATGGCATTGATCTTTCATGGTCGCCAGTAGTGGCTGGCAATCAGATGGTGGCGTTGATTCCAACGTCGTATCAGTCTGCCGCGCTCATCACCAAGGAGAACATGCGATGAGCACGACGCCCGCACTGCCAAACAATTATCCATTTCGCGTCAAGAAGCAGAAAGACCAGTATTCTCGATCCATTATCTACGCCGTCCACGGGTTCTGGTCTGGCGACAATGTGAGAGTGATGCAATCACGAGCACATGATGGGAAATGGGAGGCTCCGCGAATCAACTGGTCATCCGGTGGCCGCGCCTACACAGAAGAACCAGACGATGCCGTGGCGGTTGGATGCTTCGCAAAAGCAATGACTGCCGCCGCGAAAACGGCGATCAAGTGGCAAAAGACATCACCATGAACGCCCCACCACCAACCGACTCCGCAGCATGGCTCGCGTCCGATGGATGGCGGGAGCATCCACACAAGTTCAGGGCTGGAGAGCGGTTATTCGACAAGCAATTCGACAGCTATAAAATAGCGGTAGGGATCACGGTGTGGCGCATCACCGATCAAGAGTCGTTCAACCTCGAAATCGCCGGAGAATTGGCGGATGGCACCTGGATCAAGCTGCTCAACTACAGTCTGCCCGCCGACATTCGCGCGGTTGTGAAGCTGATCCCTCGGATGCTGGCGACATGGGAGGCGATGAATTCGGCGTCCACAAAATGAAAATACCAAACAACATCCACGTCGGAATGATCGTGAACTATCATGCGATCATTGGCGGGCCGGTGACATCCAGTGGCCACAAAATAACGAGCATCGAACGGCGTCACAAAAGATGGATCGTCTTCGTCACTGGCGTTTCTGGGTTCATCTGCGTCGAAGCTCTGTCGGCGAACGACAAGGCTTCCTAGACATCCACGAGAGCCAGCTTTGCGGTCTGTGCGATGACAGCCTCTGGCGCGGTGGAGAATCTGTAGGCTGAGCAATGGGGGCACGCTCTCAAATTGTGCCGATAGACGATGGAGCCGCACCCAGCGCAAACCACGTATCGCTCTGGATTCTCGCGAATGTGCTTTACCTGCTGTTCGCGGGTCATGGTGCCTCAAGATTCCGGCACTGCTCACCGATGAGCTTTTTCAGGTCATCTGCCAAACAGATGCCGCACTTGGCTCCGACCCTGCCCTGTCGCCCGCAATCGCAGAGCTTGAAGCTGCCGCGCATTGACGGCGTGCTTTCCAGCCTGAGTGCCTGTTCCAGGCGCGCCAATTTGTGGAGCAGTTCGCGGGAGGCGCTCACGAGAACACCGTCTTTCCTTGAGCGTGAAGCTCGCGAGCCTGCGCGAGCGTCTTTCCGTTCATGTGCTGGAAGTGCGGCTCATCCACGATGCTTCGCCAGTCACCGCCCCACTCCAGTCCGAGGCGCTTCCCGATGGCTCCAACGGCCTTGTAGGCTGGCGATTTCGGCACGTAGCGGTTGCCAGAGAACACGCCAACATCAAAGGCCGCGCCGAAATTGTGGTTGGAGTATCCACCCCTTGCGTTCGTCACCTTCGGCCCCGGCTTTGTTCGGCCCTGCGCGTAGAGCGCATCCTGTTCCGCGTAAGTGCGCGTGCCGCTGATAATCTTGATGGTGATCCCAACGGTGGCGGCTTCATGCACGAGAGCGCGGGCGTAGGGTCGCAGTTCCGGCAGGAGGGTGGCGATGGTCTTCTCACTGCGGGCGTCCACGGCATCTTCGATGAGGAGTTCCGCCTGCGATGGAGGGATGATGAAAGCGTAGATCGCTCTGAGCGTTTCAGGGCCGATTGCCCCATCTTGAGTTACCCCAAGTTTTTCTTGTATTTCCTTGATTAGCGCTGGCGTGTTCATGGTTTGGGGGTCACCGCGACACAATGGATGAGGTTACAGACGATCTGAATGGGTATTGGCTTGCGCCGCAGGGCTCCTGATTCCTCACCACTCCCAAGCCCTTTTCGTGGTTCACTGTGCCGCTGTGATTGTTCATGCCTTCCTCCTCCGTTTGACGGGCATTTCCGAGCAATCCCCGCGACGCGCAGGAGGCAGACCGACCAAGTGCGGCTTCACCTCGCCACACTTCAGGCAGAAGGCGTGCATCTGCCCGCCGATCATCATGGGCTGCTCCTCATTGGAGTGCGGCGCGCGTTGCCGAGAACAGGCGCAACACGTAAGAATAAGGCTGTTAAATGACACGGCTAGTATATTAGCTTATGCTGGATAATAGGAGAAGTGAGCGCAGCCTCAATGGTCCATCCAAGCCTATCCAGACGATCAATGATTGACTGAGGCCTGATCCCAAATCTTCGCGCCCACTCCGATATTGTTAGGTGCTCGCCGTTGTATTTTAGACGGCGATTACTGCGCTTGTTGTTGCATTGCTCGCGCTGCGTGGCCCAACGGCAGTTCCCAGGCTCATAGTTCCCATCATTGTTGATGCGGTCAATGGAATGCTTAGGTGAAGGCCTTGGCCCCATATCTAAAAGGAAGTCGGGAAAGGATCGCATCCACCTGTCGCTAACCGTGATTCCCCTCCCGCCGTAATGCTTGTGGTTTGGTTCGTTCTGGTTCAGCGTCCTCGACTTCATTCCGCACCACGCTCTGTATTCTGGCGCATCGCTCTTTCCGTGCGTGGTATTGCATTCTATCATGCGCTCACGGTGGTAGCATCCGCAAGATGTCGTTTTGCCATTGCGCAGGCTTTTGCCGCTAACGATTAGCCCGTTGCCGCAAGTGCAGATTGTGTGCCACATAATGTGCCTGAAGCGGTTTCGTCCGGCAGGGCGCAAAACAGTAATCCGGCCAAAAGACTGCCCGGTAATATCCTTGCAATTTTGGCCTAACTTGACTGTGTTGCTATTCGTAGCTAATACTTTGGCAGCTTCGTTCATGTTCATACCATGTGTGGAGTTAGCGTTTGCCCCCTGTTCAAGCAGGGTGGCGAACGCGATTATCGTAGCGGGAAAGATGATACGATCAAGTCTCATCTCAATGCTCTTTGGATGTCTTCGCGGGAGGATTGGCCTTGATTTCTTTGGTCACATCGACTGCCGATTGTCCTACCAAATAGGTGCCCACGATGCCAGCAATGATTTTGGCGGCGAGTTCAGGATCGAGTCCGAAGTATCCAGCGGCGGCAGTGAGCGCGGCGGAAATGACAGTGATCCAGAGTTTTCTGCTGAGTAGTTTCTCTTTCATGGTCGGGTCTTGGATGAGGTTGCGTAGCTTCAGTGCGATCTTGATCTTTTCCCAGAACGTGGGCCGCGTCATCCCGTTGTAAACGAGCTTCTGGTGGAACTTCTCCAGTTTCACCGTGGGCGGCTCCGTCGGGTTGCGGCGGATGGGCAGGTTCGCGGGCATGGCGGGGTCACGCAGTGGGCTTTTTGCAGGAGTTGAGGTGCTCCCGAATGGTGTTTTTCACGTCAACAATGGCCGCCATGAGCGACGCGGTGCCAGTGCTCCATGCGGTGTTGAAATCCGCGTCCCGCTTGTCCATGCCGCGAATGAGCGCAGTCAGCTCCAGCATCACCGTCAAGGTTTGCTTGTCGCGATCCTTGGAATAAGCCACTTCCGCCGTGAGCGCCGCGTCCTTCTGCTGGTAGGCTCTGCCAAGGTAATACACCACGACGATGAGCACGAGCGCCCCGCCTGACCCTACCTTCTGGGCCACATCCCATGCGGTGGCAAGGGTGCTGGACTCTACGGACGCCTGCGCAAGAATGGCTATCATCTAGGGTCTGGGGAGTTGATCTTCTTGAGCAGGTCGATGACCGACTCCGTGGCCTGCGTGGCCCTGACCCTCACCACGCCTGTCGTGGTGTCATGTTCATCCTCGGCGGGCAATTCTGATGCGCTAGAGAGAAACTTTCGCATCTCAGCAGCATCGTAGGGCTTTGTGAAAAAGTTCGTAATCCCTGCGGCAAAGGCGGCGCTTTTCATGGATGAGTAGGCGGTGACGATGGCAATAATCGCGTGGGGGCATTTGGCGCGCACCGCCTCCAAGAACGTGATTCCGTTTGTCCCCGGCATCCGCTCGTCCGCTAGGATGAAGTCAGGAACAACCTCTTCCGCCTCCCTTAGCCCAGCTTCCGCCGATCCAGCCGTGACGACGTGGAACTCAGCGCCGAATGTCTTTTGGAACATCCGCAGGGCGGCAGGCTCATCATCCACATAGAGCACGGCGTTCATATTACGACAAAATGGCGAGGCTGGCGAATTTCATGGGTTGGCGCTAAACGGTTGTCGGATCTTCGGCGTAGAGCGCCCTCAATCGTTCAATGTCGAGACGGTCTGGCATGTATTGCCCGCTCTTGTGCATCACGGAGCCGTGCCAGTCGGCGTGCCAGGAAGAGTCAAAGAGGAGATGGCCGAGTTCGTGGGCGAACAGCGACGGCTGCCATTCCCAGCGCCAGAACTGCCACGCGGATGTTTGCCACTTGCGCCCCGCGTCCACGGTGATGACGGCGGTAGGACTGCTGCGGTCGATCTCCATGTCGGGCGTGTAGAACTCGCCCGTGGCGGGGTCCACGCGCTCATCCAGCCGCGCGTGTTCAATGAGGATGTCGAGACTGTCCCCGAAGGGGTGGTAGATGAAGCTCACGACCCCACTCGCCTCCCACGCCCAGCAAGCCCGCCGCATCGCGGCTTCCGCCAATGGCAGATACCGTTTCGGGAAATCAGCCTTGAATGCCCATTTGAAAGTTTTCATAACTTGAGTCCATCCGCCGTCGGAGCGACCACCGGCGATGCGGGATCGTAGCTCTCAGGATAGGGATTCGGGTTGCCGATGTATTTCAAGGCCATGTCTTGGCGCATGATGCAGGATTCGAGCGACTCAATGGACAAAAGGTGATGCCGCCTGACCTCAGGAGCATCCTCCGCCATTCCATTTTCTGACGGGAAACCGATGGCGTCCGCATGGAGCTTCATCCGTTGCAGCAGTTCATCCGCGTCTTTGCGGAACTGTTTGGCGGTGGCGATGGCTTCGAGTTTGGTCATGGCTTCATGTGGTTCATGGCTCGATGGGCCAGGGCGAACCCCTCCCACATGAACTGCGTGTCACTGTCAGCATAGAAATCGAACTCGTAGTTGGCGCAAACCACATCCAGATCGGCGGCGCGATGCTCCGAGTCTTTCAATGCGGCCTCGAACTGCACGCGGAGGATTTCGGATTCTGGTGTGGTGGCGATCATTCGACGGGAGGAACAAAGGTCTTCACAGTCACGTCCTGCTCGCCCAACACCTCTTTCGTGGCGTTGTCGCTGGCGTTGCGGGCGGTGACTCCCGCGTCAAGATCGCGCGTGGTGCCAGCCATTTCCTCTGCCAAGCCGAGCGCGAGCTTGATCCGCATCCATGTGGTTGCGACCGTCGTGGAGTCCTCCGACTTCACGATGTATTTGATGCGATCGCCCTCGCGTGTCGTGATCTCCGCGACCACGCCCTGCCGCTTGGCAAGCACCGTCATGCCCATGGTGGCGTGGTAGCCACCTCCCGACGTGCGAGTGACGCTGGGAGCCCCGACGCACGAGGAGAGCATGAGCATCATGCCCAGCACGGGGAGCGTGGCCGTGCCGGCGCTGGTCCACCATGCCGTCAGCGGCTTGCACTGGCAGACGTGACCGTTGATCCAGCGTTCAGCGCCATGCCTCAAGCCGTTGCATTTTGGACAAACGAATTCCATCAGTTCGAGCGGGTGAGGTTGAAGAGCGCGCGACCAGTTTCCGTCGTTAGCGCGTCAAAGTCGGCGTCCGGGTTGTAGGGCCGCTCCGTGACAGTCGTGGTTGAACCACCGGTGAGCGACTTCGCCGTGGTCGTGGTGCGCGTCACCGGGGCGGACTGGCACGAGGCGAACATCGCGCAGAGGATGGCGAGGAACGCCAGGAGGCAGATGATGGAGGTGCGTTTCATGGTTGTTAATTTGGTGAAGCCGCGCTCACGCCTCGACGGGCGCGGCTTCACAATAAGCTCAGGCAAGAGTCACTTTCCCCTGCGCATCACGCGCCCACCCGAAGTCGGGCTGGTTGGGGATCAGTTGGAGATAGCCGTCGGAGCGCAGGATTGCCCATTGAGTTTCCACATCACCCTTCTTGGCGAAGAGTCGGCCATGGCCTGAAGTGTCCACATCGCTTCGGAGGGTGACGTTGTCGGTGTCGTTGAATGTAATCATGTTGATGATATATTAGGTTATTTGAGTTATGGCTTTTCTGGACAGTTTGCCTCAGCGGGAGCGTCGGACTGCATGGACTTCTCCTCCTCCGCGATGAGCATCTTGAGGGTCTGCACCATGCCACTGTAGGCGTTGGCGTCTCCGATGACGCGCTGGTGCTGGGCTTCGGCTTCGGTGAGTTTGGTTTTGAGTGTGTCGAGGGTCATAAATCAGGGTTGTCTCAACCTTCGCCAAAAGTCATATCCACGATGCCGTCGATGGTCACGGTGTTCACGTCTGGCATGTAGAAGCGGATGGCCGTTTCATGCTCGGGCGTATGAGTGATGGATGTGTTCATTAGACGAGCGCCATGAGGCGGTAAGTGGTCCCTGCTGCGTCAACAACAGTGACGGTATGAGTGGATACAAGCGCCGCGCCAGAGGCGGCAGTGTTGCCGAGCTTCAGGACCATGCCCGAGGCGACAGTCAATCCGGTGGACGCGACGCGGACGACTTCCGTATTGCCGTGCTCCAGCGTCCAATCCCGCGCCGTGCCGGATGCGCCGATGCTAGTGCCCACGCGCGCCACGTTCGCCGTCGCTGCCCAGTCAATCTTGAATCTCTCAAAGTTCGTCGTGCTCGTCCAGGTGTTCACGACAGAGAAAATCTGCGCGGTTGTGGAATTGCGTTGGGTGAGGTGGGCGGCGGCTTCGCGGGCAAGAATTGTATCGCGCGTGCCAGAGCCATCAGTTGCGGAGGAGGTCCATCCGATAATGCCGATGCTTGAAAGTCCGATAATTGGCCCTGACCCCGCGTCCTGAAGAATGGCTGAGCGTGTGCCCGCGTTTTCTGCCGCCTTGCTCGTGTAAACCTCCAAACCGAAGCCTCCATACACACCCAGGCTAGAATTGGCAACATCGCAGGCGATGTGCCTTCCAACAAAACCGACGCCGGGGCGGATACCATAAGCCGCTCCGATGCCAACTACTCCGAGTCGGTTTACCAAAAATTGACTGGTGCCACCGAGCTGGATGTCCACCAGCAGGCTCGCCGCCGCGCTAGCCGTATTGGTAATATTGAGCTTCAGGCCCGTGAGCGTCACGCCCGCGTTGTTCCAGGTCTGCGTCAGATCGAGAACTGGAAAACTCGCCGTCTGCGTCCCTCCCGTGATCGTGAGAGCAGACGATCCGACCGGGCCGGTTATGGTCTGCGCCGCCGTGAACACATTCGCCGTTCCCAACAACGCCACTGTCCCCGTCGCCGGAATGGTCAACGTCCGGTTCCCATCCGCCACATTGAAGCTCAGCGTCCGACCAGCGGTGAGGGCTTCACTCGTGGCAAGAGTGAGGTCAAACGCCGCCCCGGAGCGCAGGCCGAATCCGGTGAGTCCGGTGATGGTGCCCCCGGTGATGGCGGCGGCACTGTTGAGCGTGCGCAGGTTCAGCGCCGTCGCCGTTGGCGTGTTGATGGCCGGGATGTCCGCTGTGGTCTTGTCCGTGAGTGCGGCGAAGGTGGATGCGCCACCGCCGTCACTGGTCTGGAGGGTGACATTTCCAGAGGCGATGTCATACAGCATCAGCGCCATCTTCGCCGCGAGCCTTGAATCTCCGTCACTGGGATCAGGTTCGTAAGTGCCATCGGTAAACGGTGTCGGCATAAAATCAGGAGGTTGAGACTGTCACTTGCCCGCTCACAATCGAGTAGAGCAGACTCGCGCCTTTGTAAAGTGATCGATGCAGGTTCACCGCATCGCTGGTCACAGGCATGAACTCACTCACGTCAGCAGACGCGCCGCCTGCTGCCGTGGACACCGTGACGGCTCCAGTCGTGATCTGCCAGAGCAACTGCGCGGCCTGCTTGATGTGGAACGACTCACTCATCCCAGCCAGCGGTTGCAGTTCAGAGAAGGGAACAGACATGGTGGCGCGGGGTTCAGCCCATCATTTTGCCACCCTTCTGGGCGACATATTCCTTTTCGAGTCCCATCATAAACTCGTCCTCGCCATCCGCCATCTCCTCTTCAGGTGATTCGTCATCGTATCCGCTAACTTTCAGCCCGCCTACACTGACCAAGCAGAGCTTGCCGCCTGCCTCAAGGCGAAACGTGGCGGGCGCTTCAAACTCGTCTCCGACACCCTTGCCTTCCGGCATCTTCATCCCCTCTGGGACGGCAAAGACCATCTTTCCTGATTTTCCCTTCATCATGGTGTGATTCGGGTTGTGCAACAACCAGCGCGGACACTCACAGTGGAGCGCCCGCGCCGGTCATCACGAGGTTGGGACTATGCCGTGTCGGCGCAGGTCAGAAGCTCAAGGCTCTGAGGGCAGCGCTTGACCATGATGCTGAAGCCGAATTGGGGCTTGAGCGGCATGTAAGCGGCCATGAGCGAGCCAGCCCACCAGCCGTTTTCCTTCTGGCGGTTGCAGGTGGCGTCGTATTCGTTCATCCACTTGAGGACGCCCATGTGATCCCACGGGTCAACCTTCGTGCCAGCGCCCATGGTGGACATCGGAACGGGGATGAGCTGCTCAACCACTTCCGGGCAGAAGACGAACACTTCTTCGAAGTCCGCGTTGATGTAGGCATCAGACGGGTCTTGCTTCGTGCCATTGGTGGCCGCGCTGTCGGCGTAGAACGCCTGCTCGACATAGGCACCGCCCTCGAAGTTGTAGCGGGGAGCCTTCAAGTCCGGCACATGATACCAGCCCTGGTAGCTGCGCTCAGCCCCGTAAGGCTCAAGCAGCTTGGACGGTGCCGCATAGTGCAGGTCGTTGTTGATCCGGGTGTTGCCCTGGAACAGCCACTGCTGCTGCTCAGGCGACATGATGACCGTGAAGATGCCGCCGTTGTGCTTGGAGTAGGCGTTCTTCTCAGCCGCGTTGTTGCGCAGGAGCGTCCAGCGAATCTGGTCCAGCATCGGCTGGGTCAGAGGCGAGGTCGCAGCCGTGGCCGCATACGAGGAGTTGGTCAGGCCGGGGGTGAAGGCGGACGTGGCGACGAGGTGGTGCGTCAGAGCCGAGCGATATTCGTCACGGTTCTTGATCTCCCACAGATCACGGATTTCGTCCGCCATGTTCGATTTCGTCTCTTCCACCTGAGCCTGGAACTTATACATGCTACGCACGTTGGTAACGCAGAGCGGGTCCGACTCGATGTAGAAGCGTTCCAGTGATGCGCTTCGCTCGGTCGTGGCGGGCGCGATGGTGGCGCGGGTGGGTGCGCACTGGTTCACCGTTTGATCCACAGCTTGCCAGGAGCCTCCGGTGGAACCGGATCGCTCAAAGATGACACGGCGGAGTTCGTCACCGGAAGCATCGTCCCATTTCCCGCGCTTAAAAAGTCCGATCCAGGGGCTGGTGATCCGACCCATGGCCGCAATGTCTTTGACCAAAGTGTTGGTCTGTGTAGCAAAATAGTTGGAAAAATCGCACGGCATATAGGGAAACTCCTCAGTGGGAGCGGCTGAAAGAATGATTGAAACTGGAACCGCGAATGTCGGAGCATGGTGCTTCCGCGCAGTTTGGGTTTCTTCTTTGAGCGGTAGAAGACCGGCGACGTGGCCGGATTATGCTCAGTGGAAATGTTCGAGAAGATGACGCCCTTCAAGCAGGCGACAGTGGAAAGCCACTGCACTCGATGGGAGTATAGACAATTTCTGTCCACGTGCAAGAAAAATCTTTGCTTGCGCTGCGCGCGGCATGTGGCAGAATATCCGCAGCCTCAGAAGTCGGGACAACGACATGGCGAACATTTGGCAACACACGCGCAAGCGTCCTAGCCAGAGTGCTTGGTGAAGCGTTAAAAATCACCTTCCCCGCAGTCGTTGTCCCGACTGCGGGGTTTTCTTTGCTAGGGCACGGTGAAGCCACACTGGAACGTGCCGGAGAATCACAATGAGGACTGAATGGTGCGCAGGCACCGCTGTAGGAAATCGAGGCCATGCACCGGCAATGGGCGCGACAGGCAGAAGACCACAGGCGGCGACAACGATGGTTGATCGTCCTGCGCACCATTCAGTCCTCAGTGCAGAACGGTTGCCGCTGGATCGAGACTCAGGCGGCGTAATGTCGCGCAGGTTCACGCCTGGGCTTCTGCCCGATACAACCGCGCTTCAATGAGCGTTACCGTCGCGGTTCCGGTTCACGTCGCAAGACGTGGGTGTTGAGCGATGGGGCGATTCCCGACGGAATTGGTTCACGGCTGGCACAGGATTTCCCTTCACCGGGACTCCTGTGCCTTGCTCCGAGGCTCAAGCCCTCAAGAACAGGCCCACTTCTGAAGCTCCCCTCACATCAAACTCGTAAGCCCTGCCTACGAGCTTCGCTCTCAAGCCCCGACATAAAGTCCACCGCCCCCTCAGTCCTGTTCGATTCGCTAGTCCCAAGCCTTGGCTCGCTCCCGTTGCGGGTCTTAGCGGCGGAGAGTAGTTCGTCGCGCTCCTTCGTGAGCGCCGCGAGTTGTGCCTTCATGGACGGCATGGCATGAAGCGCGATAGCTCCACCTACGAGGGCATCCGGCGTAAGGTTCTTGCCGAGCATGGCGGTGACGCCTTCTTTGACGGAGCGGGCCACGTTGTCGTCTGAGAGCGACGGCAGGCTCTTGACCAGAGCGGGCCACAACTTCTCCTGCGACGCCGCCAGAGCCGTCTTGTAACCGTCCACCGCGCGACTCTGCTCAGTCTCCCGGCGCGTCTTGAGTTCGGCTTGATAGGCTTCAGCGTTCGTCTCAAACTCAGCCTTGGTCGCCTGGACGTTGTGGAACTCCGCAGCCGCGTTGTAGCTCGTAACCCTGTCCGCCTCAGTAAGGTCAGCCAAGAGGCTTTGCAGTGCCTTGTTGCGTTTGAACGGGTCAGGCTCACGCACAGCAGCCATGACCTCTGCAAGATCGGCTTCGGCGTGCTCTGCGGCCTGTTTGAAGTAGCCTTCGATGGTGGCGGTTGGCTTGGTGACGGCTTCCACATACTCTGGTGATTTTTGGACATCCAGCTCGGCCAGCGCCTTGCTCGTGCTCGCCAGCTTCTCCCGCAGCGTCTCCACCTCTTTGGCTGCGTCCCCCGTGGTCTTGGCGGTGAGTTCCGCGATGGTGCGCTCCTTGGCTGTGAGGGTTTCACGCAGTTCGTTCACGGTCTGGCGTGCGCTCTTTTCTTTGTGTCGGAGCTTTGACCACGCCTCGCGCTGCTTCTTCACGTCTTCAGGGAGGTTCTCAGGAGCCTCGTCGCCATCCTTGACCGGTTCATCCTTCTTCACCTCCTTGGGTTCCGCAAGTAAGTCCGCCAGCACGTCAGGCTCGGCATCTGGAGCGGAATCCTCCACCTTGGCTTCAGGCTTGGCTGGTGCGGCAGGCTCGGGCGGGATGTGACCGTTGCCGTTCTCAGACTCTCCACCCTGCCTGTCGAATTCAGCCTGGAGACTGGAAACGAAGTCGTTGCCCACGGACTCCGCTGGAGCGGGTGTGGCGGCTGGTGCGTCGGTGGATGGGGATGCTGTTTCGTCTGCCATGGGTGCTACGGTTCGATGTTGATTTGCTTGAGGACTTTCTTGGTGAGCTTTTGCTTGGGCGGGGTCGGATCAACCGCGAGCCGCTTCAGGGACGCGATGGCCTCGTGGAATCCAGCCCTGCGCGCGTGTTGAAGCCCGTTGAACATCAGAACGTCCTGGGCGGTCCCGCCCTTGGTGTCGAGCGTGGGCACCTCGTTGTCCACGAGCACCTTCAGCGCCTCGATCATGGTCGGGTCCGACAACAACCGTGCCAGCGCGATGCGCTTCTCGGCTACCTTGCTCCAGTCGGTGATGGTCATACTGCTGCCTCCTCACGCCTCTGTTCCATGATCTTGCAAAAATTGTAGAGCGTCATCCATCCTTCGCGCTCTCTGATAAGTTCCGGCGTCGTGCGGCAAATCAGTTCCCTCTCTGCTGCGTAGAATGCGTCATCGCCCTTCAGTCCCCAACGCTCAAAATCGGCATGGATTGATCGGGCGATCTCGTTGAAATTGGGATCGTCGTGGCTCAGCAGCTTCTCAGGAGTTCTGAGATGCCTTTTGGATTCTGCGATGGCCATACTATCCTACCACCCTCCAGAATAAGCGGCAGATCAAGAGCGCGCACAACAGCACACTTGTCCTCAAAAGCGACACAAGAATGACCATGAGCGAAACGAAGACGCGCCCAATGATTGCCTGCTCGCGTTGAGCCTGTGTTGGCGGCTGGATGGTCATCATTTCGTTCCCATGATTGTGATGCCTGCGGCGGTTTTGGCATCATCAAGAGCCCGCTTCTGTTGGATGCTCTTAATCTCCTCCGCCTTCTTCGCCATGTCCATTTGATGGGACTCAGCCTTGAAACCGGCTTGTTGCAGAAGCACCTGCGACTCCACGAGCTGGCGTTGGAGCGTGGCGGGATTCTCGCCTGCGGGCGTTGCACCTTCGGCTCCTGGTTGAGCCCCCTCTTCCTGCACGCGCTCCTCCTCGGCGCGGAGCTTCTTGAGCCCGTTGTTGATCGTCTCCCCAAGCTGCTGCAACACCTGCCGGTATCCGGGTGCCTTGGCGTCTGTGGGAATGAATTCGAGGTGCTGTTGGGCATTGCCATGGAGGTAAACCATGGGTGGGACGCCCTGCGCCACCTCCATCTGTCCGCTGTCCAGCGCGTCATTGTAGTAGGACAAGCGGCCAAGCCTACTCTCGACATAGAGGATGTGGGTGTCGTCCGGGTAAACCTCCACGGGTGCGCCCATCTCCAGTTCGTAGTTCTGACTGTCCGCGATGCGCTTCTCAAGTGGGATGCGCTCCTGCTCTGGCGGGGGTGAAAGGTCGTCAGCCACCTGACTGCCTGCCGTGGCGCGTGTGAGCAGCCTTAGCAACCTGCGCTGGCCGGTGGTGTCGTATTTGTCGAACATTCCCATGAGCCGCTCGTAGGCCACGGTGCGGGCCGCTGCGCTGCCCTGGCCGACGGCACGGACGGCGCGGACAGCGGGAAGGTCAATGTTGTAGATCGCCTCCACGGGCACGCCGCGCTTCATGCAGCGGTTCTTGAATTGCAGTATCTCCTGGCCGAACGGGTCCGCCGCCGTCACATCCTTGCGGATGCTCCTGCGCACCTGCTCGCGCAGCAACCGCTCCCACGGGCCGTAGAACAGGTTCAGCGTGGAGACGGACAGGCGCGAGAGGCTTTCGAGGTGCGCCACCACCTCCGACTTTGTGCGCTCCTTGGAGTCGTTGAACTGCGCCTCGTTCGCGTAGGTGGCGGTCTTTTGCCCCATCGTGTTCTGCAACACCTGCATGGAGGGCAGGATGGACTGCGCGTAGTTGGGCACCTGCCGTGATTGGAAGTCCACACCAGGAGGCAGCACGGTCATGTTGCCATACTGCGTGATCTCGATCTCCTCCATGTCGGCCTCGCTCTGCGCCTGCACGATCTCCTTCATGGAGTTCATCGTGGAGTCAATGAACGAGCACCACATGCGGTTGAGCGCCTGGGAGAGCCCGTAGATGCGCTGCCCCATGCCACGGATGGAGTGGTAGAAACCGTTCGTGCCGGTGCCGAACGTGAACATCACGGCGGCATTGTTGAGGTGCGGGTATTTGGCGAGGCTTTTGTAGAGGAATTCGTTGATGTCACCTTCCTCCGTGAACATGTAGTGGCTGATCGAGGAATCCTTCAACTCTGTGACCAGCATGTGGACGACTTTGATCTCCGCAGCTCCGCTGGCCGCGCCAAGGTCATTGTTCTTCCACTCCTCAAGCCACTGCTCCACATCGCCCGTGGAGGTGGATGCCTGTCTCGCGGTGGCGTCCCGGAGCGCGTTCACGCAGGCACCATGGTTCCAGGCCTTGTTCCCGGAGAGCTTGGCCTGCTCCATTGAGTTGTAGAGCCGGTGCGGTGGCATGTGGTCGAGCCAGCACATCACCTCCACATCTCCCTCGGTTGCCTTTGTTCTACGTGGAATCAAAACATCCCCCAGGGCGGACGCCTCCCAGCGCAAATCGCGACTATTGGGGAACAGCGCCATGCCCACGCCGTGATAGACGTATTTGCCGACAAGATCGTTGAAGCGGTAGTTGAAGTCCGGCCATGAACGCATCATGGATGTCCACTCCTCCTCCATCACGGGCGACCATTCCTGCCGCTCCGCCTCGCTCCCGTAGGCGGTGGGTAGGGTGCAGAAGGTGTCCACGGAGTCCAGCAGATCGTGGTAGGGGGCTTTGGCTTGGTCGTAGAACATCAGGGCAAATCCCATGTTCTCATTGGTCATGTCCCCTAGTCCGGCGTTCTTTAGCTCTGCGTCATCGTAGGGAGGAACCCCTTCAAGCTCGCCTTGGATGGCCGCGCGGTTGTAGGCGCTCGCCTTGTCCTCCTCCTTGAGTTTGGCGTAGATTGCGCGCGCCGCCGACACATCCTTGATGCGCCCATGGGTGAGCAGCTTGCCGCTCTCCGTCGCCACGGGCACGAGGAGTGCGCCGAGGGGGCCGTCTGAACTTTCTGGTGTGGAGGTGAGCATGGAAATCAGCTTTAAGGGGTAGAAACCCTCCTTCGCGTGTTTCAGCGAAGGTGCGAAATGGGTGTGTGAGTCAGGTCATCTTCTTTTCCATCCGCTTGAATATGCTTGGGTCTAAAATAAATTCATAGGCGGCTTCTTCCCAAGCTGGATTGATTTTCATCTTCGGCGGACTCCACCCCATAATGTCCATCGCAGAAGCGGCGACAGCACAGGCGGCGAGGCGGAAGATGTTGCGGCGGGTTATCATGGAATGGGAGGAGGACAAAGCGCGTTCGCCATCTTCACTGAGCCTGTAGCGGCAAGTATCTTCTCCCGCAGCTCGTCACCGTGGATCACATCGTAGCCTTGAGTGCATGGCGCGAGATGCGCGCCCGCCTCATGGCCCCTGCGCGGTGAGTCGTTGTGGATGGTCAGGGCTGCGCGACACTGACGATCCAGAAACTCTCGCCTCTGGTCAACGGAAAGCCCACGCAGATATTGCGCGGGAAGCTCATGGCTCGTAACATGCTGCCCGTCTGGGAGCTGCTCAACCATCACGATGTAGGCGCGGAGGTTCATGGTTTCCGCTTGGCTTCCTTATGGGTGGAAGCGTGAAGCACAAGGGCGGCAATGGCGTTTTCCATTCCTTCGGAATCAGGAAACACTCCAGCCGCCTCCTTGTAGGCATGTCTCGCTATCCCCATGAATCTGTTGTGCGTCATTGAACTATTGCTCGACTGCTTTCCTGCATGATTCACAATCTTCGGAGGCGAATGGAGCTGGTCCGAAGCCGCCACAAGCTGTGGCGAGACAATGGCTGATGCAAGTCCGTGGAAGATGGAGCGGCGGTTCATATTGGCATGTCCTCCTTCATCAAAAGCACTTCTTCATAAACCGCATTCGTCCACTCTGGATTCTCGTGCTTCACTCCATCAATGATGATCCACTTAGGGATGGCATCGTTGACATCACTCCACGGATGCCTGTATCGCCGCCCTGATGGTCCTGCCGGAATAGGCTCCGAGCCCATGGAGTCGAGCGCGGCCCTTGCTTCGTCTTCTGTCAGGCCAGCCTCCATGAATTGCCGTGGGGTTTGGAAGTCGTGTTGGAACGTGGTCATGCTGCTTTGCGGGAAACCCATCCTGGGGCTTTGAGGGTGAACCTTTCGCTGGCCTCAATCAGAGCCTCAAGTTGATGTCGCTTAATCCCAATTCGGCGCGCGAGTTCTCCGATCCTGATGGACTTGCCGGATGGGATCAACTCTTCGATCTGATCTGGAATTGTGGATTCCGCCGACGCGGAAACTGTATGTCCAGCGGCTTCGCGGTAGGCATCCCTATCCTTCGCCTCAAATTCCGCCTCCGCTTCGGCAATGAGTTTGTAGGTGGCGGACGCTTTTGCCGACTCTTCAAAAGATGCTGGCTTTTGCCCTTCAGCGCCGGGCGATTCAGGATGCAACTCTACACTACGAGAGCCAGCGAACTCGGCGGGACTTGCACCCGCACCTCCCGGAGATACTGTGTCGCCCATGCCGTAAGGGAACGGCAAGCCAGCGGCACTGAGAACATCAACCACGGTGACTGCGCCAGACATGAGGCGTTCCTGAGCCTCCTTAGCTTCCCACGTCTTGCCCGTAATCAACGTGGCGAGGCTTCCGTCCTTGCAGGAATGCAGCAGAACTTCTTCCCCGATCTTGATCGTCTTCTCCACGCCCTCAGACATGCAGGTGTAGCCATCCTTGTCTTTCTGGAACTTGGTCGCCCTGCGCACACCCGCAATCAGGCCGGGGTCATGGCAGTTCGGCGCGATCTCCCAGCGGCAGTAGATGTCGAATCCGACCGGCTTGGACTCGCGGTTCGCCATCTTGTAGAGCTGACTGCGCTTCCAGAAATCAGCCGGGTAGATGCCCACACCGTTCATGTGCTTCCCATCGAACTGCACCTTGGCGGATGGATGGTCCGGCTTGTCGCAGCAGTCCATCGTGGTGATGAGTCGGCCCATGAATGGGAGATCGGCCTCGTTGTAGGCCGCAAGCAGCGTGCTGGCCCATCCGGTCTTGATCGGGAAGGCGTCCGCTTCCAGCCACAGCCATGGCTCCGTGTTCTTGCTGTCGCGCAGATGGTTCACCGTGCGCATGAACTGCTCGTTTGGCCCCATCGGCCAGCCACCCTTGGGCGTGGGGATGGTCAGGAGCGTGCAGGACTTGGAGATGCGCCGCAGTCGGTCTGCCGCCTCCACGCCCTGTGCTTGGACGCTCTGCGCCGCCACGACAAGGACAGGGTTCTTCTCCAGCCCGCCGAAGTGCTCGATCACGGACAGGAACGGTTCGAGGATCGGGAGATCGGATTCTGACAGTGGTATGACGATGAGGAGGGCCATGGTTCTAGTCTTTGATGACGTATTGCGGTGAACTGAACAAAGGATGATCCGTGATACCCGCGTTCTTGAGCGCCGCCCTCACGTTGTTGAACTGTTGTTCTGTGCTTCGATGCATGAAAAAGTCCGGCACTCTATCCACGTTTTCCATGATGGCTTGATTACGCAGCGAAGACAAGTCTTTTTCGGGGTGTAGTGGGGCCAGTATCCGCAATAGACCCCTCAGCGAGCGAGCCTTCTGCCCCATGGCCTGCCAGCCACCTGGAGGGGTCTCTGAGAGAGAGTTGGATGTGATCGTGTATGCGCGGGGAGTTCCCGCTATCTCCAAAACCTCAGAGCCGGACACATCGGGGAGCGTCACGGCTCCATCCGCGCAGTGCTGGACAACTCCCCCAGGCATGATGCTGTCGCACACCCAAAGGCACGTCTCCTGGATGCGACGATGCTTCAGCCCCTCCGCCAGCCACCAGAGGCTTGTCTGGTTGCTGATGCACAATTCGGACCCCGCGATGAGGCGGGCGGCATCCAAAAGGCTCTCCGTGCGCTCGCGCTGAACTTTCCCGACCTCGTTGCAGAATTGTCCCCAGTCATCCGTCGTTCCAATGAACATGACGCGCTCGCCGTAGTGCCGGAGTATTTCACGCCACGGGAACAGCGGATTGTGATAGCGGACAGACCTGGCAACCACCACCCTCCCCTTGGAACGCGTGTCCGGTTCAACTTTCAACCACGCATCCACTCCTGAGATTTCTTTCGTGAACACGTTGCGGTGAACCGCGTGCTTCGACTGCGCCATGGCGAGGGATGCGGTCGTCGAGTGGAAGTCGCGGAAGTCCTCCGCGCGCCAGTCCGCATGTGCCTCACTGCATTCCACTTCTCCTATGTAGTCCTGAGACTTGAGAAGCGGGATGATAACTTGAGCCCTGGATGTCATGTGCTTGGTGACTGGCCTGTTGACCAAGAACACATCCGCGAGAGCTTCCGCCTCCTTGATCACGCACATGGCGGCGATGATGTCGCCAAAATCCCCGCTGTGGCGCATTGTGATCTTTTGTCTATGTGGTGGCATCTGCTAGCAAGTCCTGGTGTTTGTCTGCATGAAATATCACTGCATCATCCTGGATGATTCCGCTGTCCCTCGGGAAGCGGTGCCTGTCCACCACGAAGCCGTCGTCATCGTAAACTCCATAGCTGTGTTGGATCAGTTTTGTGCGCGTGATGATGTGCTGGAGGTTCTCCTCCACCCATAAGTCCCATGCGTGCCCATGATATGGGCCTTGGAAAAACTCCATGGGAGGAAGAGCGTCCACCATCCCCTCGGGATACGCGCAGATGCCAGAGGCATGGTCGTGTTTGTTCGTCAGGTGGGGCGACATGATGCCGCCTGGATACTGCGCGCTTATGCAGGATAGCCATCCATAATGGAGCGGGCTGGCGTCGGGTTCCATCCACAGGAATGGCTCCTTGCGCATCCGCATTGCCACGAACAGAAATGCCCATGTGCCAGCCGTGATACTGTCCATGTCCGGCTGCGTGGCGCTAAACACCTCAAGCTCCGTGCCGTCCTGTCTGCGGCAGAACTCGATGAGCCTGTCCGCCTTGACGGCCTGGGATTCGGCTCGGAATAGGCAGGCGCGCATCGGTCAGGCTTTGGCTACGACAAGCAACCACGAATAGGGGCCGTGCTCAGGAGTCTCGTGTTGGACTTCCCATGGGCCGGTATGCGCCAGCACGGTGTCCTTGAACGTCTGGAGCGAAAAGTTGGCCTCTTTGTGGGCTAGGTTCAATCCCTGTCCCGTGGCGGCGCAATGGGACAGGAACCGCTGTTGGTCTGGGCAATTTGTGACGACCCTTCCGCCAACCTTCAAGACTCGCCTCCATTCACCGATGAGCGGGATGAGTTGCTCGTAGGTGAAGTCCTCCAACAAGTGGCTGGAGTAAATATAGTCCAGCGATTCGTCGCAGAACATTCTCAAGTCGCGGCAGTCTCCGCGCATGATCTGCTCATCTCCGCCGACGCAGGTGTATGGCGTCGGCATGTCAAAGCTGATGGCGTGTGGAACCACCTTGTCCCTGCCGAATCCAATATCCAAGCCGAGGCCCGCGCAGAACGGAGCCAAGATGTGCCTTGATGTTGATGTTTCGCTGGTGCCTGACGGCATTGACACCCCTTCCTTTCTGCTCAATCGCTCCGTGATGGGTTCTTCGTTCATGGTCTTGGAAAATGTTGATACGCCAACCACGACGCATGGGCATCCAGCGCGTCCTGGTAATAAACGCTTATCCCATCTGCCGTGAATTGGGGCTTGTCGGGATATGCCTCCTTGCCGCCCTCGCGCTGGCTGACGCACGACTCCACGTTGGGGTAGAAACGCGTTGCCGCCACCAGGTCCCACCGGAACGAGGCGCTGCGATCCTTGCTGATCCACATGGAGTCTATGCTCATGCTTCCATCTCCTTCGGCACAAATTTCGGCATCGGGTTTTCTGCTATCCACTTTTTGGCTTGAGATTGAAGATTGGACAATCGCCTCCAACTATCGGATTGCGTGTCTCCAGCATTAATCGTTTGCGCCGCCTTGATGACCGCCGCTGAGACAAGCGCAACCTCAGCCCATGCCGTTACAGCATCTTGGTATTGCCTGAGTTCTTCTATGGTGATGGTAATCGTCATGGCTGCTTCAGTATTTGGATGATCTTCTTCGTGTAGATTGCAGCATCGAGCAATTCTTGATAGTGGTGGATGTGCCAGTCAAGCAGGCTCAAGTCGTCGCGCTCCATCGTCTTGCCATACTTGGCCCTGCCGATGTCGCGGCGTGATCGGATGTCCTCAATGACAGATTCTTCGATTTCTGTGATGGGCTCTTGGCTCATGCGACCGCCCCCTTCCACTCTTCAACCTCATCCTGAATGAGCGTGACGGCATATCTTCCAAGCTCAAGATCGAATTTGCCCAAGTCCAAGATCAGCACGGCTCCTTTTGGCGGCTCCACAATCGCCATCCCATCTTCTGTGAACACGTGGAACAGTCCGCGCTTCCACTCGCCCTCCTTCAATGGAACGCGGTGGTCGTAGCTGACGCAGTTCTTGATGCTGCTCCTGTATCGACATTCCCTCATGCCTCCTCCTCCTTCAACGACATGACGCGCTGCTCCGCCCATGTCATCCACAGATGCATTGCGGGCGTCTGGTGCTGGCGCGAGTTGATCCAGATCATGGTGTGCTCGATCCATGAGAGTTTCCCGGCGTGGTTTTCAAAGGGGTCGTTCATTCAATGGTTGTTTCCTGACATTATTTTGTTTTCCAACGATTCCTGAAACTTCTTCACGTGGTCCAAAACATATTCCAGTCCAAATCTGGACTCCATCATTGACAGCCTGTCGCCAATGCCCGGCTCTGGAGCAGATGCCGAGAAGTGTAGAGTCAACAGTCTGGCCTCGTCTTCACGAGCGATCATTCCAAGCCACGGCTCATAAAATCCCCATCTGGAAAATGTGGAGCAACACCCGTCCTTGATCTCTGTGCCTGGGTCGTTCATGCTTTCTCCTCCCCAAAAATGTCATTGAGCGCCTTCCTGCCTTTGTCCGTGACAGCCACGCCGATGGTGCGCCGATCCTCCTGTGAGCGCACCCGGTTCACCAACCCCTTCTTCTCCAGGGAGTCAATCGCGCCCGTGGCTGCGCCCGTGGTGAAGCCAAGCTCCCTGGCGATGTCGGTCATCCTCGGCAGGGCTGTTTCTGTCGCGCAGAAGCTCAGTGCAGCCATGTGAGAGATGGAAATCCCACTCTGGTGGAGATTGAGGAGGAGATTTTGGGCGGATGACATGGCTACGGTGTGAAGAAAGCAGAATACAGTGGTGCGCCCCACGATTTGCGCCGCGCGTCCGCTGCCCCGATTGACCCCACTGCATTCTGCTTTCTCACTTGGGGCGATTGTCGCCGCTGCTTGATTGTTGTCAACCCCCGCTTTACAATCCCGCCATGAAGCAGCGCAAGGAGATGTGTGCCACATGCCCGTTCAGGGATGGGCAACTGAGAAAGACCCACCCCAAACTCGATCTGGCTGTGTCCTTCGCGAAGCCCCACCAGTTCCCGTGCCACGAGCTTGTGGAGGGTAGCGATGTGCGGGATGTGCAGTGCCACGGACATCGCGCGGCCCGCCTGAAGCATCCCGGAGAGCGCGGAAGCGGTGAGCTTTGGAGCTTGGAGCCAGAAACAAGAGCGCTCGCGTCCTATTTTCTGAGTTTCGCCTCTTACAGCCGAAAGGTGGGGTGATCCTGTTCTGGTGGACTTGGGAGGCGGGCACAGCTTTCCCATTGAAGGGAGAAGCCGTGTTTGATGAAGCAGTCCCGAACCGGAGCCACTCGTCGCGCAACACTCTGGCAAGCCAGCATTGAGGCACCCCACGGTTGGACGAATATGATACAGGGTATAGCCTCAACGGTTTCCGTCTCCTCTTGAGCGACCGTCTGTTTTTCGTGGCGCTGTATTTCAGTCCGCGCCACACCGTTCTAAAGGAGGATTGAATTGAGCGGGCCGCGCGTCATAGGTTTGCTTTCCATCGGCAAGATCCCATGACATTGACTTTCCCAGAAGATCAGTCCGGTAATCGCCATAGGGGCGGATAAACCCCATAGTCTGTAATTGCTCGCGGCTACAAGGTCAGCCGCTCAATTCAATCCTCACTGAATTTCACCGGCACGTTCCGCTTTGCAGCCTGTGCCCTAGAAATGAAAACCCACGAACCGGGTCTAGCAGTTCGTGGGCTCCACCCAAGTCAACCGACTTGGACTTCAGCTAGGGCGTCCTCTCGCGAGGTGCGTGTCGCCAAATTGTTGAAAGCTCTGCCGTATCGCTAGACCCGATTTTAGGCTGGAGGAATGATGCCGAGAATTGAAGAGTTGGCAACCTCAATTTTTCTTCGCCCAGCACCACGAGGGATAATCCAATCCCGCGCTGTCCGTGACATCCAGTGGAAAAAGCAGCTTAGTTTTGATGTTGCATCCACAAACTGAGCACTGCTTGAGCTTGTCGTCCTGCGAGGTCTTGCGCTCGCCGATGACCCATTCCAGCACAGTCCCCACGGCGGCACATCCGAAGCAGCCTACGACGCGCTGATTTCTTGGGCAAGACGCGCATATCCCAGCCCGCCACTCAGCCTCCGCCATGTCCACCAACGGCTTGCCCGCGTCGCTCCACGCCTTGAGCGTGTGCGCGCATCGCTTCACGTCATCGAGTGTGGTGGCGTGCTTCTGTGCGAGCTGGGGGTTCTGCGCGACCACTTCAGCCTCCAACCGCTCCTCCCAGCCAGCGGCCAAGTCATAGCCCATGGCCTCGCGATGCGCCCTCACCGCCTTCACCAAACCGCGCCATGTGCGGGCCGAGAGCAACGCGGAGCTTTCTGGCTGGCGGTAATTCCAGCCTCCTTGTGGAACAGTTCTGGTATCAATGAGTTGCGACACGGTTGGTCAATAGAAGTTCATTCCTTCACGAAGGTCGCGGATTTAATCTTCTTCCCATCGAACAACGGCCTGGTAAATGCCATCACCCACTCTCCGCTATTTGTCTCCCTGAACTCAAGGGACTGCTTGGCGGATGGCCCCACTCCAAGCTCAATGGCGTTCTTGAGTGGGATGATCTTTTCAGAGCCATCCTCAAAGGACAGCGTGAGTGTTGCAGTCTTCTTCATTTCGGTGTCGTCGCTCGCATTCTCCCCAACACCTCGGCCCGTGCATCCTGATGCATCTTTGACACCGCCTTCTTGGCGTCATCCAGCGGCATCTTCTTGAGCTTGGCCGCATCCCGGTTCACTGAAGAAGCGAACCTCTGCCCGATCTCCTTGAGGGCGCGGGCGCGGGTGTCGAAGTCCATGATGAACCGCTGTCCATTGTTCGCAATCTCCACCCGGTTGTAATCCACGCCCCACTCCTGCATCGACTGTTTGAAGATGCCCAAATCCGTCAGGGTGTTCGCCATCTTGGCAATCTCTGGCGTCGTCTTCTGCGGATTCGAGATGAACGGGAAATAGTGGAACTGCGTGACCGGCAAGCCGCCCTCATTCACAAGGGGAATCCCGGTGTTCATTGGCGCTCCGAGCCATTCATCCCACTGCTCCACATAGGGCATCCCTTGCAGGAAAGCCTGCATGGGATTCTGCGATGCCTTTGGGACTTCCGGCTTGAACTGCCCCGCGATGTCCCTGCCGATGAGTCCGCTACCAAGCGGCACAAGCGACATCGCAGCCTCGCCAAAGGGTTTGCCAAGCAGCTTCATCAACCGCCTTGGCTTGCCGTCGAACATGTCAGTGACCGCCTTCTGCGTCTCGACGTAGGTGTTGCGTGTGGCGGGCGCAAGAAGCCCACCAGCGGCAGGCTTCCAAACGGCGTCATTCACGTCATACACCCTCTCGCCAGTGCGGGTGTCTTCGCTGTAATTGAGCAACTCTGGGAACATGGCGCGGTCGGCGAAGTTGCCGATCAGGTTCATAATGATCGCCAGTTCGGGATGCGCGTTCGCATAGCTGATGGAGAGGAACTCTTTCTGTCCTGGGAGACGGTAATAGGCCGTGAGCGGTTTCCACCACCCGCCCATCTCAAGTTGGCGTTGTTTGCCGTAGGCTTCCCCATGCGGCAACCCTCCTGTGATCCAGAAATTGGGTGGCAAAGTCTTGTCCTCGTCGTCATCGCTCCACTTCCAGAGCGCGTAGCCAAGCGCGGCTGCGAGCCCGCCAAACAGCGTCCCGATGGTCGCCATGCCAGCCCGCGCGCTCTTGTATTCCTCCGCCGATCCGAAGATGTCGAGCACTTGCTGCTCATGGGGCTTGAGCGCGTGATGCGCGGCGTTGGCGAAGTTGCGGTTGGCGAGGATGATGTAGCCGAGCGGAGAATGGAAGATGGCCTTCTCGAAGATGTTGGCGAAGAAGTTCTGGAACAGGAGGATGGACTTCAGCGGCGTGACAGTATTCTTGGCCTTGTTTGTCAAATCCACCCATCCGGTCCCCGCCCTTGTCACCGGCCTGCTCTTGTAGTTGAGGTAGGCCGACATCTCGCGGTGCTTGTTCGCGATGTTGAGCGTCATCTCGTCGTCAATCCGGTCCTGCACAATCTCGGTGGCGCGTGCTGTGAGTTGCAGCGTGGAGAAGTTGAGCGACTTCTGCTCCTTCTTGGCTTGCTCCCGCGCCTCTATCCACATCTGGTCGTTGGACTTCGCGTTGAGCATGTCGCTCGCCTGCGCCCATGCTTTTTGCAGAGTGGCACCGCGCCGCATGAGTTCGGATGCGAACCGGCGCTTGAAGTCCATGTGCATGTCCACCATACCCGCCAGCGCCTCCGCGCCTCGAATCGCCACAAAGCTGCGGCTTGACCACCATGCGCCGAGCATGAGCGCAAACTTGATGTTCTTGCCCGCCGCCGATTTCGGTGTCCAGCCAAGCAGCGCATTCACCGCCCGCGACTGGCCTACCCGCATCGTGTGAAGGTCGCCCGGCTTGAGCGCCCCCACCCTCATGCCGGTGGGCTTGATGTCCACCACGTGCGACGGGTTCACTCCTAGCCCCGCCGCTTCGCCGCCAAAGAAACCTTTCCACCCAGCAGGGCTGGCGTAGGCGGCTCGCCCAAGTTCCGACACGTAGTTGCCCCAAATCTTGGCGAAGGTCGTCCAGTTGCCTGGGTTGAGGAACTTGAGGAATTGCCCTTGATTGGATGGCAACTGCCACATGAGTTGGAAGGTGGCCTGTAGCGGATTGATCTGTCTCAGGACGCCCGTGTATTGCGCCGTTGATGTGCTGATCTTTCCCAGCACTCCCGCCGTCACGGCATCCGCGATGAAGTCCATGAACTTCTGGGGTGGCGCGAGTTCGTTCATCAAGTCCAGCACCCGAATGAACAAGGTCTGGCGAGGTATGCCGTCCTTCATCTGCTCGATGTTGCGCACGATCTCCGCGAGGTTCTGCATCCGCTCCTCGGTCAAGCCATGGAGTTCGTAGGCGTCGGCGAACGCCTCCGTGACGCGCCTGCTGTCCAACACGCCAGCCTCCATCGCCGCCATGAGGTTGCGCACGAACTTGCTGCGCTGAGCCTTCTCGCGCGGCTTGGCGGGCTTCATCATGGCCTCCGCCTTGAGGATGGCTTTCTCGCGGGCATTGCGCACGTTCTCGCGGATGGCCGTCCAAGCCACAACGCCCTTGTTGCGACGCTCCAGATTGAGCCAGCGGATCAACCTGTCGGCGGTTTTCGCGTCCACGTTGAGCTTGGCAAGTTCATTTCGGAACTCTGCCTCGGCGATCTCGACGTTGCGATAGCGTTTCGTGAGATTCTGGAACTCGCTGGCCTGTTTTTGCTCGGTTGGCTTGTTCCAGAGCTTTCGCTTCACCCGCTCTGTTTCGGCGTCGGCCTCTTTCTCGCTCTTTTCAGCGGCGCGCTTCTGCTCCGCCAATGACTTGCGCGCCAACTTCGCAGCCTCACGCGCCGCGATGTCCTCCTCCACCTTCCGGTTGAGGGCGAACGCGGTCTGCTCCTCCACGTTGAGCCGGTCGAGTTCAGCTTGGAAGATGTTGGCGGCATCTATGCCGTTCTTGAGTCGCGCCTTGATCGCGGCGTCGAGTGCGTTCACCGCCTTCGGGCCAGTATCCGGCATGGAATCGCGCGTCACCGCATCCGCGATGATCTTCTTGCTCTTGGCGTCCCAATCGGGCTTCTCCTCGCTGGCTGGCTCCTCAACTTTGGCGTCAAGCAACTCTTGAATCTTGTCCGCCACGGAACTGATGAACTCCGGGTCAACTTCGGAGAACTTGTTCGTGAGCGAGATCGCAAACGCATCCCGGCTGAACCCGTTGGCGTTGGAGTTCGCAAGGACAAGATCAGTGAAGTCGTTGATGCCCTCCTGTGAAGCGCCGCCCACCCAATCCTTGAAGGTCTGGCGCTCAGCGGCTTCAACCACGGCTTTGATTTCACGGACGGCCTTCTCGGGGGAAGTCTTCTTGGTGCGCTTTGGCTTGCCAAAGAACTCCGCCAACACCTCGCTTGCCTCCTCCACAAGACTGTCGAGTTCCGCCTGGATGATGTCCCTGCTGCGCTTTTCAGCCTTGGAGCGCGATGCCGCGCCTTCTTGCGCCGCCATCTCCGCGCCGCCAAGCTCGCCCAGGCGGTCGTTGATCTTCTGCATGATGGCCTTCAGTCGCTCCAGCAACTTGCGCCTGCGTTCATCAAACGCAGGCATCGCGCCCTCATACCAGTCTGTGGTATCGAGCCCCTGTTGCGCCACATCGAGCAAGTGCTGCTTCATCTCCGGCGTGAGGGATTTCACCGCCTCATCCAGCGCGGCATTCGTCCCGTTGAGTGCGGTCTTCGCCATCTTCTCAGCGTCCACGCCCATGTCCGCCTCCATCTTCTGCGTGTATTCCTGGGTGGCCTCGTTCAGTTTGGCGAGCGGGTTGTAAACGCCTTTGCCGCTGCGCATTATCTCCGAACCTTGGGAAAGCTGGGAGCTGTGCGTCCGCTCCACTTCTTTAATGTCCACTTCAAGGTCCGTCAGCAGGTTCTTGTCCTGCTTCAGCGCCCGCGCGATGAGCGACTTGATGAGCGTGTCGGATGGGATGCCCGGAAGCGGCACCGAGCGTTCATCGAGGAACTTCATCACCTTCGGGCCGAACTCGCGGTTCAAGCCGCCATTGGACAGTTCCGCCGACAAGCCGAGCAACTCCTTCGCGGCGTCATTGATCTCCGCCACCGAGAGTTTCTCGCGGTAGAAGTCCACCGGCTTGCCGCTGTGCTTGTGGGTGCGTTCATCAAGGGTCGCTTGTGTGGGCGATCCTGATTCGGCGCTCGGGTCGCTGGCGCGCTGCAATTTGCGCACGAGACGTTTCATGCGCTTCCACTTCGGCTCCACCACCGCCTGCCCCATCGCCTTCTCCGCCCTCTGCACGAAAGCCTTCTTGCGGGCTTGGGCGTAGTCCTCAGCTTCGGCTGGTTGGGATGCGAACTCCGCTTCCTCATCTTCCTGCGCCGCATAGTCCGCATCCAGCCCGATCTGCGCCGCGAGACTGAAGTTGCCATTCATCAGCGCCACCAGCGACTTGCGCAGGGCCGCGATGTCTTTGATGTGGGCGGGCGTGTTGAGGTATCCGCCCTTCATCTTCGCCACCACGCCGTCGAACCAGTCCAGCACCGAATCCACGAGCCTTTTCCAGAGCGGACGGTTGCTGTCCTTCAGCTCGCGCCAGAACTCGGGTTGCATGAAGATGTCGCCAGCCACGTTGGCGGCGATCTCTTCAGAGATTTGATTCTCGGCATAGTTCAGCGCGCGAAGTCTATCTTGAAGGAATGGCAGGCTTCCATCCTTCAACTGACGGTTTACTTCGGCGATAAAGGCATCCCGCTGCGCCCTCGGCAACGTATGAAACCACTCGTGTCCCACCGTGTTGATGAGACCAAAGATCGCGTCCTTGTTGATGACGATCAGGTCGTCATTACCTGTCGGATGGAAGCCTGAGAATGCCGTGATTGCGCCGCCTTTGTCTCCCACGAAGATGACTCGTCTTCCGGTAATGGCAGTGAGGAGTGCAAGGGCTCTTGCAAAGCGATGCTCGCGAAGCCGTCCAGGCCCATAGATTTCAAGGACGATCCCTCGACTTCTTGTTCTGGGGGAGTCGTCAATGGCTTGCTGTGCTGCGGCCAGGTCGGCTCGTTCTTGTCGGGTGAGGTCTGCATGGGGCGTTGGTTCTGAATTTAGCTCATCTGATGGCAACCCCGCAAGCAATTCATCAGCCTCTCCCGTAGATGCCGCGAACTCCACGGAACCGTTGCCACGGGCGGCATCGAGCCTGCGAGCCTCCGCAATGGCCGCTTGAAGTTCGGGCACATTGGGGAATGCGGCAGCGTCAATCTCTGTGATGGCCGCGTCCATGATGCGCAGTCTTCCAGAGTTGTCCCCGGCGACGTTCCCAACCCGCACATCAGACGCGACAAAGTCGATACCATTGACGTGGAACACCATTGGAGCGAAGGTCGCGCCCATGGCGTTGATGTTTGGACCATTCAGCGGCACTCCTCCGTGCTCCCTTGCGACCTTCTCCAGTGTTGCCTTGTCTGCCCCCACCTCACGCCCGAATACGCGCGCCGGATCGGGATGAACTCCAGGATAGGCTGCAAGGTAATTGTCAATCCGTTCATCCGCACCAGGAGTGGTGGTTCCTAGAGGTTTCTTCGTCACCATGGTCCCATCCGTGGTGATTCCAACAAACTCAGCGGGAATGCCTTGAATGCCGTTCAGGAACTCTATCTTTTGCAGGACGGTCGCTGGCGTGCCCACATCCATGCCGATGTTGAGTTTGCCAGCCTGCATCTGGTGTGTTCCGCGAACTCCATAACCGAAAGCGCCCTGCCATTCCATTGGCTGCGTGAACAGATAGACCGTCTCGGTGGGCTTGTGATGGAACGCCGCTGACTCCACGCCGCCACCCAGAAACTCCATGTCCGGGTCACTGCTTGTCGCCGTCTGCTGTGCGGGAGCGCCTGCTGATTTCGGAATGGTGGTGAACCGCACGCCGAAATCCGCCAGCGTCAGATTGGTCCTGGGGTAGTTTTCCCCATGCTGGCTTTCCAGTTCCTCCTTGAGCGTCGCTATTTGGTCTCCTGGACGATTGACGAAGAACACATCCCGCTCAAAGAGCGATAGGAGGTATCTGACTGCTTTGGATGCTTCACGTATGGCGACGGTGGCAGCCCCCGCTTGAGCGGCGGTAACTCGCTTCCCTGTGATGTGGGTGGGGAGGCCGGTTTTGGGGTCGTTTGCTGCGTTTGCATACGGATCATTAGCATCACTTGCCCCAGCCGTCAACGGTTGTGCGGCGAAGCGGGTGTCGTCCTCACCGCCGAGCATCTCATCAATCTCATTGAGTGATTCATTGATCCCTGTGGCTGTGAACTTCAAGAATTGACCGGGAGCCTTGGCCGCTTCCGAAACGCCGGTCTTTAGGGCAGCCACAGCATCCGACGCCCTCTCTCCGAACGTGGCCTTGATCTCTGGGATGTCCAGCACCTCAACGTCCCTTCTCAGAATGGCAACCGCCCGGTTGTCCGCCTCCACGTCGCCAAGTCCGAACTGTGGAATGGCGTCCGCAATCTTCGCCAGCACATTGCGGACATTCTTGGCGAGCGTCTGCTTTGGTGTGATGACGCCCACGACTGGAACCACCAGCGGTTCACCCTCTTCAACTGGTCTCCCAGGGGTCTCTTTGACCCCTGGGGTTTTCGGCACGAGGGATGGCCCCTCCTGATCCTGCGTTGGCACTGTTTGCACTGGCTTGGTGAACTGCGCCGCTGCCTCTTGGGCGTAAGTCAATGGCTCGCCGAATGCCTCCATGCCAGTTGCGAGCGCCTGCCACTCTTTCCCCAGGTGTCCGGCCTTTGCCGAGTTGTGGAAGTCCACAAACTGACGGCGAATAGCATCGCGCAGTTGAATTGAGGCTCCCGCCATAACCGTCTCCCCGCCGAACAGGTTCGATGCCGCGTGCAAGATGAGCCGGTGCTTGCCATCAAGCTGCAAATGGGACGGCACCTGCGCCTTGATGAACCGATCCTTGTTGCGGAAGACTCCGGCGATGGTTTTGGTGATCGCCGCCTCCACGGAATGCAGATTCTTGTCCGTAACCTCCCTGCCGTGAGCGGGCATGAACAGGGTCTTCATCGCCTCACGGGCGCTATCCCGCTCCGCCTGGATGCGATCAAGATCATTGCGCACAGCGTTGAACTGCGCGCGCCGTTCCTGCGTCTTCGTCTTCCTGGCACCAAGCTCCATCATCCTGTCCAGCAAGATGATCCGTCTGGGTGTGGAGTTGTTCACGGGAGCCAACCCATGCCGGAACTCCACTGAGCGAACCGTGTCATTGGTGAAAAGCCCGTCACGCCTTGCGGTGTCCCACAGTGCCTTGATAGTGCTCTGGTAGAGATTTCTCTGGCGCAGCTCATCGTAAAGCTCCGCCATCCAGTTGCGGAATGATGTCGGCCTTGTCTTTGCGGCTTCGCGCCATGTGTCGGTCGTGGCCTTGTAGGCGAACATCTCACCAGCCAACTTGTGAACCCACAAGTCGCGGTCGCCATCTTCCATGGACATGATCGCCTCATGCGATCCCTCGGGAAGCAGCAAGGTCAAGTTGCCTGACTGATCGACTGCAAACGAGGGGTCTGATCCCGGCTCCTTCGTCCACACCATCTTGTGGCGGAACTGCTCCGCCACCGTCTCGATGGCGATCTTGAAGTCTCGCGCGCCGGACCTTACGCCTTCTCTGAGCGTGGTTCGTAGAACATTGACCGCTCTCGCGACAGGTTCTTTTGCGAGAAGGGGTTTAGAATCCGGTCGGCCATCGTGCTGATCTCCTTCTCCGACAGGTTCGACTCTGGCGGCGGATTGATCTCCTGCTCCAGTTTCGCGTAGTCTTTCTCCGTCAGCATCCCCCACCTTCGCACCTCCCGGCTTCTTGGCAAGAAGGGTCTTCACCCCGCTCGTGATGTGGTTCCAGATGCGGGAGAGGCGCTTGCGGATGGCGTCGCCGAACTTGGCGATCATGGCGCGGCCCCACTTCACGGCACTGGTGGTGCCGTTGCGGATGAGTTCCCTGCCGTAGTCCACAGCTCCTTGAAGCGCCTTGGGGACGATGATGAAGCCAGCCTTTGAGGTGCCGACCTTGAGGTTCTTGAAACCCTTCCCGCGCAGCTCCGCGATGACCTCATCCCGGATTTGTCGTCTGCGGGCATTGGCTTCCTCGATCTTCCCTTCATCAGCCAGACGGTCAATCTCGGCATCCGCCAGCACCCGCAGTGAGGATTCGGCATCGGCCCTGTCATTCAATTCCTGGGACTGCTTCGCCAACCAGTCCTCATCGGACTCTGTGGCCTGCACTTTTTCTCCCGCGACTTTACGTGCTGTCTTCTTCTTGACGGGTTCCTTCCACCCCTGTGTGTCCATGAACGCCCTTCCAGCCACACTGCGCTGAACCTGCGTGAGCTTGTCGTAGGCTGTCGTGTCGCCGCTCTCCAGCGCCCATGCCGCGTCAACCAGGTCGGGCGATGGGAATGCCTTGCTACCCGTGAGTTCAGCCCGGAAGCGGGATTCGTGGGTGTCTGCGGAAGGCGGCTCCTGCGCCTCAGCTTTGGCCGGTGCCTGCGCAGGCTCTGCGGCGGGGGTAGGAGATAGATCATCTCGGAGGACGCTCTCCACCCGACTCCACGCATCGTTTGCATGTGTCGTTGCTTCCGCAGACTTCCACCACAATGGCTTGGCTTTGTCCACGCCACCCCATTCATATTCAAAGGAGATTTCTCCATCATTCACAGATTGGTTCTTCACCATTGGCAGCGCCTGCAACACCCTGAAAATCTTGCCGAGCGTTTCTTCACCTACCTTGCCCCGCTCAAACGTGACAATGGTGCGCGGAATCGGGTTCTTGCCTGTGTCTTGGTATCCGCCGCTGGTGCGGGTGCCGATACCAAGCGCGTGAAGTGACTTGACGACCTTCTCAACTGGCTTCTCAGGCTGGACGCCGCTTCCTGGTTCCGTTGTCCACTGGAATGGATGCGAGCTTCTTGGCGGAACAACCGCGTAGGCTTTTTTGTCTGGGTCTGTCTGGAGTTTGCGCCTTTCTTCTGGAGTCAGCTTCTCCCCTGCTGGTGCAGCCACAGGCTCGCTTCGTGCCTGCTTAGCCCCAGCGACAGCAGCAACCTCTTGGCTTGCTTGAGTGGCAGCTTCTGAACTTGCTCCAAGTCCTTCTGATGGAGCTTCGGCGGTGGTTGGCTGGACATTCGGTGCAATGACTGGTGGGATGGATTCCGTGGTGCCGCGCTCCATGGTTTGCGCGGCTTTGGCGATCTCCGCCTCGTTGAGGTTGCCCTCCTCCACTACGGGCGCGGCAGGGTAAGTGGCGGGTTCTTTCGGGGCTGCCACAGCAGCGCGCGACGCCGCCTCATCACGCGCCCTCTGGATTGCGAGAGCAAGATCGGTCTTCAGTTGCTCATCTTGAACCGAAGACAATAGCGCCTCAATTTCGCCGGACTCTTGTGCCTTAGTCGTCTCTTGCGTCGTGGTTGCAGCATCGGGAACCTCTTCTTGGGAGGCATTGGACTCTTCGACGACATCGACGGCGGCACCCGTTGCGATATTCCCGGCAAGTTCCTTGAGTGCAGCCGTTGACCGGCTTGCGTCTTCAACTCCACTCTGCTCAATCCCTTCGGCGGTGTTGAGTAGATCATTCGCGGGCTTACTCCCCATCGCGGCATCCAGCGCCTTCGCCTCCAGCGTGCGCTTGTGGAGCGCGGCGAGGCGGGTGTCCACGTCGCTCACGATGGCCGCGCGCTCCGTCTTCAGCGCCTCAATCTGCTCATTCTGCTCAGGTGTGGTTGGCTGGATCGCATCAATCTCCGCGTCAATCTCCTTCACGCGGGTCTTGGCTTCATGCTCCTCTCGAATGGCTGTGTAACGGTTTACAGCATCGTCTTGCGCCTCTTCGTGAAGCCCCTTCTCCGCCAGCCACGTCGAGACATTCGCATCCTCGGCCTTCAGTTGGTCAACCTCTGCCTGTTCCTCTGGCAAGATGCCCTTGGCTTCAAGTTCGGAGAGGTGTTTCCGGGCTTCGGCGCGAAGCGCAATGGCCTCTTGAATGGATGTTCGGCTGCCTAACGCCTCCGCTCCGGCAAACACCGCGCCGCCGATGCCGCCAAGCGCCGCTTCCTCCAACCGGTTCTTGAGGTTCTGCTCGCTGAAAAACTCGGGTGGCAACGGCTGTCCGTTGGTGGCGAATCCGGGATTGTTGGGATCTTCCTGAATCAGCCCCTTTGTGAGCTGGTCGGAAAGCTCCCCGGCAAGGGGCTCTTCTGCGGCCTCTCCAAGGATCGTCTTTCCTCCACGGACAAAGGCTGAACCGGGTCGCGTGGCCGACTTCATCTTTCCAAGCAGCGCCCTGGTGAATGGCACTGTGCCGAAGCCTCCAAACGCTCTCTCTGACACGCCCTCAATCACGCCGCCACCCGCAATCAATGCGCGCCGCTTCCACGGGTCTTCAACTCCGTATTGTTCCGCGAGTTCCGCCCCCTGTTCCGCGCCTAGCAGTCCTGCCGTTCCGAGTCCAATGCGTGCCGCGATGGCGGGGGTGGCTCCAAGTCCGCCCGTTGCCAGTGTCGTTCCGAGGAAGCCCAAGCCTTGACCGAAAGCACCCGCTGCTTTGACGGGAAAGCTCTGTTCGACTGCTTGGTTGATCGGGAACGTCTCCTCTAACCACTCGCCCATGCCCCTTCCGGCACGCTGGAAAGCATTGTTTTCCAAGCCGGGGATCATGGAGCTTAATGCGCCAGTGCCACCCACAATGCCCTTTGGGATAGATGCAATTCCCCTTGCGGCGGCCGACCCGATGGAGTCAAGCACAGACTGCCCAGTGTCTCGCGCGTAGCCCATCGCGCTGTAAATCTCATCGGGCGTTGGTTCTCTGTCCGCGTCCACTTCCAAGACGCGGCCATCATCAAGTTCTACCTCATAGGTCGGCATTTTACTGTTTGATTCGGATGGCCTTGATGTTTGGAACCGGTGCGCCTTCCTGGGTGATGTTCCGCGCCGTGGCGGTGACAACTTCGCCGCCGCCCTTTCGGCTAAAGATGCTTTGGAATTCTGGTGTCTGCCTGAAGGTGGCCTCAACATTACTCCAGGGGACAGGATTGCCGTTCGATAATTTGAACGCCTCCTTTCTTGGATCGAGTCCCACATGAGAAGCGATTGAAACCCTTTTGTCTCGAATTAGATTCAAGTCGGAGATCCCAGACGCCATCGTCTCCATTGCCTTCTTGAATTTGGCCGCATCTTCGTCCTCAATGGCCTTCTGTTTTGCTTGCTCCTTCAGGAAGTTTTCCAGATTACGCTTCCGCGCCTCCTCTCTGGCAAAACGATCCCCCTCGTCGTCCATTGCCTCCTTCCGCTTGAGCAATTCGAGCCGCTTGAAGCCCGTGGCGGACTCCAGTTCTTCATCGAATTTCCTCATCTCAGCGAGAGATCGGGGAGCCTTTGGCGCGTCGGGGGGCTCAGCATTCCGAGTGGTTGTCGGCGTCGTTGGTAAAACATTTGCGACTGGATCTGGCTGCTGCGCGACCGCACTGGCGGGCGGAGCCTGCGGCGGACGGGCAGAAGTTGCCGCCACCGTAGCACCAGGCTTCAACGGCGACTCGGCAGCTTTCGGCGCGGCTGGTTCAGCGGTCTTGGTTGCTCTCTGCGGCACCTGACTGCGCGCCGCTTCAAGCAGGCTCTCCGCGTAGTCCTTTTCATCCATGATGGCAGCGCGAGCAGTGTCCCAATTCAGGGTAGGATCGGCGTCAATCAACGCCTTTTTAGCTTCAACCGTGGGGTTGCCGTCCTTGTCGAACTGCCTCATCACATTGGCATAAGCCTGCTCTTCCTCCTTGAGCGCCTTGATGTCGTTCCTGGTAACGGCTCCGCCCGATAGCTTCGCGGTTGCCGCAGCCCTCTCCCACTTGCCCTCGATCTTCGCCATCTTCACGGGGTCGAAGTCATAGCCGTCTTTGCCAAACACCTCAACATCCTCCTCATCGGAAGCTCCCTTGCGCAGAAAATCCAACCGCTTTTGCATTCTGCCAGCCCTTCCCTGCGCACGGGCATGGGCTTGGTCCGGTGCCAACCCCTCTTTCTCCGCTAGAGCGCGCTCTGTCTGGTAGATGGGAAGGAGATCGCCCATGGCTTTCGCCTCGGCGGCGTGACCCTTGTATTCCTCCTCCTGGAACGCCAGCATGTCTTTAATGATCTTGCTCTGCGTGGCCCACGGAGCGGCTTGCAGCAGCTTCTGGCGCTGCGTGAGGTAATTGCCCGATCTTGGGTTGAGCGTGCCGATCTGATTCGCAACGCCGTTGATCGCCTTCTCCTGCTCGCGCTTGGCGATGAGCTGCTCCGTCATGCTCGCGGCCATGTCCTGCTTGATCGCCTCGATGTTTGGAAGGCCGGTGCTGGTGACGGTGGGGGAGGGTTGGGATTGTGCCGCCATCCGATTGTAATACTCAGCCTCTCTCGACAGAGTTCCAACGCTTGGCCCTCCGCCAAGATAGCTGAGCGCAGGAGGACGCGCCTGCAACGCCGGAAGCGCGGGTGTGTCGTAGATGCCAAGTTGTTGCAGTGGAGTTGCCACGGTTAGACGGGTGATTTCTTCTTATTGGCGTTCTGCGCGATGGCCTCAAGCTGGTCGAGGAATGCCATGCGACCCTGGGCCTTGCTCCCAGCAGCGCCAGCGGCGGCAAGGTCCGCATCCCGTCCTGTCGCACGACCAATGGCGCGCTCGTCGATCTGGTCCTGCTTCCACTTGTCGAACGAGTTGGCGGTGTAGGCCTTGCCGTCCGCTCCAATGGTCGTGAAGGACTTTGGCGCGGGCGCTCCGTAGCTCACTGAGCCGCCGCCGTATTGGCTTTCCAGTGAGGCACCATTGGCATCGCGAACGACGGAGGCTGTCGGCATGGTGGACACTGCCATCCCGTCAATCAACTGCCTGTTCCACGGGTCTGGCGTCTGCGCCGCCGCCTGCTGCGCTTTCACCGCCTGCACGGCAGCTTGGCCGTTGGCAATCGCCTGCGTGTTGGCTGCGCTTTGCCGAAGCCCCATGTCGGCGCGGTAATCTCCCGCGCTCATTCCTGGAGGGACTGGCGCACTGTTGGCAAACACATCGCCCGCATACGGGTTCGCGGGCACGACTGGGGCGACAGGCGCGGCTGTTGGAGGCGCGGTGAAGCTGGTCCTACCATCCGGCGCGAGTCCGCCAATCAAAGGGGTGCTGCCAGTCATGGGGACAGGCTGAGCCACGGTTCCAAGAGTCGGAGTGGGCAGCGTGAATGATCCCGATGCGGTGGGGGTTAGTGGCGCGTTCGTGGCGACGCCGGATGCCGTCATGGTGGGGGACATAACGGGCGCAACAACCTGACCACCTCCCAGCGCAGTCATGCCGAAGTTGATGTCGTCAGTGTTCCTCGTGGAACTTCTTGGAGCAAACCGGCCAAGCGCCTGCAACTTCAACTGCTCCGCGCGGAATTGGTTGTTCCAATCCTGCTGCGCGATGTCCCGCCCCTCCTTGGCAAGCATCCGCTCGCGGTCCTCTCGCTCATCTCTGAGCTTCTGCTGCAACATGCGGCGCGGATGGGTAGATGGTGTGCCTCCACCCACCTTGCGCCGCATGTCCGCCATGCTGCTGAACGCGGTTCCGAATCCTCCTGCGGGCTTGTCGAGATATGAAGTTGCCATGGTGGTTGTTCTCCGATCAATTGACTCTCACGCGGTTGCCCATGCCGTAGCCCATGCCCTGCTTGCGCAGGATGGAGCGCGCCGCGCCACGGTTTCCTTTGAGTTCGCCGTTGAGCGATTGGTAGGCGAGTTGCCAGCAAGTCTTGGAATTATCGTAATCCGCCTGCTCCTCGAAGTTCACGGCGCGCAGCCCATGGCGGATGAAGCTGGGATTGTCCGGGAGCACGAGGTCCGTCTCGTCCACCATGTCAACGTGCCTGCGCTGGCAGAGGCACCGCACCGCCTCAGTCTGAACCCCGGTTTTGTAGAGGTGAAAATTGGGCGATGTCTCCGTGGGTTCAAACACCGCCAGCGTGACTTGTGCCGAGCTTGCCGACGCGACTGCGGGCACCCAATACAGCGTGACATGCCCCACGGTGGCGGGCTTCGTGAGACCGTAAATGGACTTCACCGCCTGTCCGAGATTGAGGGTTGAGGGGTTTGTTGCTGGCGTCCATGCGGCACCTTCATCCCCCGTGGTGAAGTAGTTCGTGTCATCCGCCATGGTCAGGAAGAACCGCCATGCCAGCGACTTGTCCGCATCCACCGCAAAGCTCAGGCGAAGATAGCCCTCGGTGTCGAATGGGCGGGCACAAAAGCCATCGCCCATGTCCACCAGCTTCCCCATGGCCCCCTCCGTTTCGTCGATCTGGCCGTTCCCCTCCTCGATATACTCATGGTATGAGGAAAACACAGCCTTCGGGAACCCGTCGAATTGGACTCCGAGGATAGACTGCGATCTGCGATCTAGCGCGATAATGCCAGTCGAGCTATCGAAGATGACCGTTCGCCTTGCCCCGCGCCACTGTCCTGAGTTCGTCGCCTCTTCAGTGACGTAGTTCAACTGCCGCAGGAACTTCTGCGCGAGGGTCTCAGTGGCTCCCGATGGCGGCGGGAGAATCTCCTGATTCTGGAATTTGGTGCGCGCTGCCGCGACTGTGAATTTGCTGTTCGCCATGTTGTGTGATTTTCCACGCTTTCCACAGCAATGCAAGAATGGACATCAAAGCACCCTCTGCGCCATAAGGAAGCTCTTGGCAAGGATGGTGGTTGTTTGAGTGGCGGTAACACTACACGCCCCCAATGCAATTGTTCCGGCATTGGAACTGTTTGCCACAAGCACCCGAACGATAACGCTGGTTGTCGCGGCAGCGGTTGTGATGGTTGTGAGCGTGTTGATGGCCGTCAATCGGGTGTTGATTACACTCGTGGCGGCTCCAAGTAGAGCCCAACCTTCAACGGTGGCGCTGGCTGGAGTGGTGATCTGTATCCTGGTTCCAGCGGCAGGCGACGTTAGGGTTAATTGGATGTCAATCATCCACACCTCATTCGCGGCAACAGCAAACGAGAGCCCCGTGTCCGTATTCGTGGCCAGTGTCGTTGTGAAGTCTGAGGTGAGCCTGACGCCAAGGTTCCCGCCGCCCGACGGAGCACCGTAGATGTGACACTCTGTGGTGGAGGTGTTGCCTAAAACGGTGGTGTTACTCCCTTGGCCGACCGAGGACTTCCCGATGACAATGGAGTTGGTGTTCGAGTTCGCCTCAACATCAGCGTCGTATCCCAGCACCACGTTGTTGGTTCCGGTGGTGATGAGATTCCCGGCACTGTGGCCGAGGCCAACATTTTCGCTGCCCGTGGTGGTTCCGCTCAGGCACCCGGCCCCCACGGCAGTATTGGAAGCAGCGGCGCTGGTCGATGAGTTGCCCAGTGCGCCTGATCCAACGGCAGTGTTGCCCGTCCCTTCTGTAAGAATATCCAGCGCGCCGTTTCCAATGGCGGTGTTGCCCGTGCCCGTGGTGCAAGCCGCCAAGGCGTTTACGCCTAGCGCGGTGTTGGATGAGACGGAGCCCGCCCCCTTCCCGACAGCCAATCCGTTGATGGATTGATCCACAGTGAAGACGTTGGCCGTGGCGAGGAATCCAAAATCATCATTCGAACAGGCCGTGTTGAACTGCGCCTTGGTTCCTGTGACGCCGGACATCACGATTCCCGTCAGCGCCGCCCCGCTTCCGTTGGGAGCGAGCACATCCGTCCCGATGACCACGCCAAGATTCGTCCTGGCTCCAGCCGCCGTGGCTGAGTTTGTGCCTCCATCCCCCACTGGAAGCGGGCTGACGTAGGGTGACGTGCCGATAACTGGGAAAGACATGCCTTACATGTAGCAAAGAGTTGAAGGATGTGCAAAGATGTTCGCGGACAGGAGCGTTGTTGCGCCCGCTGCCCGCTAAACCCCACACATGAACGACCATGAATGAAGCCTGTGCCAACATCTCAGAAAACCAAGCTCCGGTCAAGCATGGAGGAAGGTTCCGTGATCTGACGAATCAAAGGTTTGGCCGTCTCTTAGTGGTTAGATTCTTCGGAACAGGTCCGAACGGGAACGCGATGTGGGAGTGCTTGTGCGATTGCGGAAACGTGACAACCCGCCTTGGAGTCTGTCTTACAAGGGGGAAAGAAAGTTCCTGCGGGTGTCTCCAAAGGGAGAGGGTTGCGGCCAGGAATTACAAGCATGGACACACCACAGGGGCGACAACATCCAGAACCTGGTCAGCGTGGAAACACATGCGCGAGCGATGCAATGATCCGAGCAACATTAATTACGGAGGCAGGGGAATTACTGTGTGCTCCCGCTGGGATGATTTTGAAAACTTCCTTGCCGACATGGGAGAGTGCCCACCAGGGCTCACCATCGACCGCATAGCCAGCAACGGTAACTACGAGGCAGGAAACTGCCGATGGGCGGATTGGCCCACTCAGGCGAACAACAAGAGAACTAATCTGGTTCTTCTATTCAACGGCAAGGAGCAATCCCTCACCATGTGGTGCAAGGAATTGAACAGGAATTACTACACCATGCAGCAGAGGCTCTGGAAGGGTTGGAGCACAGAGCGAGCGCTCTCAACTCCAACGAATGGGCCATTCTCCCCTAGATCATCACGGAGTAATCACGACAGCGTGTAGAGCAATATCAGAGGTGTTCCCGTTGACACTGATAACGAGTCGTAAAAATTCTGAGCTTGCCAACCACCAATACTGGTCATTGTTGTCCAACACCGGGATGGTGATGCCGAGGCTGGCCCATGTCACGCCATCATCCGACACCTCCACATCCGCAGTCACCGCGCTGGTGTAGTTCGCGGCATACAGTCGCAGGTTCACGCTCTTGCCGCCAATATAGAGCGCATCCGACGTGGGCGTGGTCGCAGCCAGCAGCAACCCTGTGCCAAGCACTGCCGAGAGCGTGGGGTTGTAGAACGTCATCGCCAGCGTGGTCTGGAAGGCGGAGTTCGTGAGCGCGGACAGTAGCGTGCCGGTGCTGCCGCCCTGCGGAGCGGATAGCTGGGTGAAGACACCCGCAGCCGCCGTGGATGAGAGCGCCCATGTCAACTGCCGCACGATGGCGAGCCTGTCGCGGATGTAGATGGTGGTCTGTGTGGTGCGGTCGAGGTCCGCCGTGGAGAAGCCGGACGTGGAGTAGGCGTCCACATGCAGGTGCCGAACAGTGCCGGTGCCGTAGTTCGTCCCAGCGTTCGTTCCGTTGTTCGCCTCCGCCACGGTGCCGTTGTTGATGGCCTCAAAGATGTTGGAAGCGGTCTCGTAGATCGTGGCACCGATGAGGATTTCATTCGCCGCCCCCGTGAGCACAGTCTTGAAGGTGTAAACTTGCGTGAAGCCAGTGAGTCCGAGCGTGAGCGTGGTGTCATTCGCCGGGTTGACCGCGATGACGATGGAGCCGGATGCCTTGCTGCCCTGCCCGTAGAAGTTCATCGTCCCGGCTGGACCGCCAATGGCAGTCTTGACCATTGAGAGGGACTGAAAGCTATTGGTGGTCTGGACCTCTCGCTGCCCCAATGGCGCAATCGCCTCCGCGGTCGGCGTTGCCGCCACAAGCCCACTAAGCGTTACCGCCAACGGTGCGATGTCTGAAGCATCCGTGGATCGGATGATGATCTTCTCTCCAGCACTGGATGGCTGGGAGCTGAATGATCCGGCAGCGGAAACACGAAAGGGGAGGACGGCCATGCGCGTGGATAGTGACTTGTTTGGTGCGCCGTGTCAACGTCTCTGAGAGAGGACCGGCTTGGAGCCAACAGATGGCGTGAGGGATGTGCGAGTGCCGGTCCTGATCTGGATCACGCGCCGCACCGACGCTGTGGCGAGCTTGATTTTGTCCTTGAGATGTTGTGGCGTGGTCATGGTGGCGGGGCTTTGAAAACGAGGGCGCGCATGTCGTTGAGGTGGGCCTGCACCGCAGCCATCTGTCCAGAGCTGCCAGATCCTTCGCCCGGTCGGATGCCCGCTCGCCAGAGTTCGTCCATGAGTTCCTGCGCCTCATCCGGCTGGAGCGTCATCAGCGGCGGCGAGGGCAGGAAGACGCCGTGCGCCTCATGCGCCACCGCCACAAACTCCAGTGGCTGCGGGAACGCATGGATGCGCTGCCCTGCGCTGTCTGTGATGTCGCAGCAGCGCAGTTCAATGCCGTCCTGCATGAACGGCTCACGGGTGGCGCGGAATCGGAGGCGGCGGGTTTTCATGGCGTGGTCATGGTGGCGCGGTGCCTTGGGCTGGGTATTGCCCGGAATAGCTCGTGTGCCCTTCTCCGCAGGCGTTGGCGACGGCCACATAGATGAACATCACGCCAAGCCCGCTTGCGTCCCTGTTCACCACATCCGCATCAGATAGTGCGAAAACCAACGTTTCACCAGTGAATACGAGCGACAAGTTGATGAACCATTCATAGGTGATGGGCGGCGTTCCGCCGACATTGAAGGGCGTGAAAGTATAGACTACACCGAGTTCCAAGGGAACTCCCGCGAAGAATGGAGTGTATGACAATGACGCCACACTGGCTGGAATGCAGATCGATCCTGCCGGGACTATCGACTCCTCCTCGACATCCGCCGTGATGATGCACACCGGGTATCCTCCATGCACCCTCATGCCGTTCCCGCTGCGTGGGATCGTGGCCTCAAGTTCCACCTCCATGTCCCGCTCGTGCTGGAGCAGGAGCGCGGCGGCTTCTTTCCATAGCGCGTTTTTGCTCATTGCTTCATGGATATGAGCATGTCGTCTGGAGTCTGCATGACCCGGACATTTTGTGAGCCGAACACGATGATCTGGTCTTGCATCACGAGGGTCTGGAGTTTGACCAGCCCCTCCAGGGTGCGCTCCCGCTCCGCCTCGCCGTTCAGGCCCGCGAGGTCATCGTTGGTCTGCTGGTAGATTTCGTCTGCTGTCATGGTCGTTGCTTTCCTCGCCAGCCTGTGCAAAATGATCGCGTTCGCCGCTCTGCATCACGGAGCGGCAAACGCTGACTCCAGCCACATGAAAGACCATGAGCCAAGAATCTGCGCAAGTTGTAACTGAATCCCCTCTCGCCGTCAATCTCAGCGAGAAGGACATCGCAAGGTTCTGGAGCAAGGTGGAGAAGCTGGGGACTGAGGCGGGGTGCTGGATTTGGACGAAGAGTGGCAAATATGGACGCCTCTACGCCCAAAGGCAGAGACTCAAGGTTCACAGGATTTCATGGATGATTCATCGAGGTGCCGATCCGGGAATCATGCTTGTGTGCCATCACTGTGATACACCGTCCTGCGTGAATCCAGAGCACTTGTTTGTCGGAACGGTCGCTGACAACAATGATGACAAAATGAAGAAAGGTAGGCACGTCTCCATAAGTGGAGACTTGCATCCTAATAGGATGCGACCGGAAAGGATGCCGAGAGGTAGCGCTAATAGCAACGCCAAACTCACTGACGCCAAGGTCATCGACATCCGAATTCGCAATGCCGCAGGCGTTTCTCAGAGGCAACTCGCGCTCGGGCACGGCGTATCACAGATGACCATCAGCAGGGTAATTACTCGCAGGACTTGGAATCACGTCTAGCCCACAACCCCGACCGGAGAATGCACGGTCCACTCAACTATGGAAAAACCACCTTTCGGGTGAGGACGAACGCTAGGGAATATCGTCACCGTCGGCGGCCAGTCCACAAAAAGCGTAGCCGGAAAAGTTCTCCACACCGTGGTCCCGCCCTGTGTCTCGGTCACGGTAAACTCTGGATGCAGGCACTCTGGGATGTTGATGTTGAGAAGTTCGCCATTCCAACGGATGGACGTTTTGCCAAGCGTCGTCGGCGCAGCCAATGCTGGGGCGGTTTGGCTCCAATACTCCCGCACGTCGATTAAGCACTCATCGTCCCAGCTCTTAAGGCTGTAATTGAAGATGAAGTCGCCGCCTCCGCCAACCAGCGTTATGAAATTCATCAAAACCGGTGGCCACGGCCATGGCCTGTGGACCGAATAAGATCTAATACCCGCCCCCATGAGCGCGCTCACGCGGTCCTTGGTGCTGATGCTCCAGAGCGTGTTCGTGGGCTCGATCTCCACGATGTAGCCCTGTGAGTTGACCTTCTGCGCGGCGGTGCCAACTGGCACACGACGGGTTTCAACGATCACGATTTGGCCGCTGTCGTTGTCTATGCGCTGGGTGATGAGGGCTTGGGTGATGTCTTCATAGCTGATTTTGAGCACGACGAAGCGGGAGTCGAGTTTGTCGTTGCCGATGCGGCCTTCCGAGTCGCCGAGTCTTGTCCATGTGTATCCAAGCGCGGGCGGCGCTGTGATGCCAGTGTTGTGTCCTGGACCCGTGTAGAGCGAGCGCTCAATGATCCACGTCTGCGTCAACGAGGGCCATCTGTTGTTCAGGTCAGCGCCGACCTCGTAGTTGTAATTGCCTTGGGTGGTGAAGTTGGCTACGAACCACCAGTTTTCCCAACCGGGCTCGTCACTCGGCTCGACGTAACAGAGCACATGATCCGGCCACATCTGCGCATTCGGATGGGCGGTGTTGTAGGCGGGAACGGTGCGGTATTGCGGCGTGTCCCGGTTGACCTTCTCGAAGAATAGCACATCAACCACCAACGGCGTGATGTGCGACGGGATCGGCCTATACGGCGTTTTGTTCTGCGGTGCTGCCACGGATGGCATTGTGCCCGTTTCTGGCTGGTTGGCAAGAGGCTTCAGAGGACATGGCGCTCGTCAGGATGAACGGCGCGTCAATCCATTCGGGGTTCAATTCGGCGAGACCAAGGCCATCGTTGAACTTCGGGATGATCTTCTCCACAATGGCCCTGCTGATTCCAAACAATCTCAGGCAGGTCAAGGCGTCCCGCGCATCCTCAAGAGAGGCGAAGCGAAGATGGATGATGGAGAATGAGTCCACGGGGTCAACCATGAGCCCGCCCCCAATGGGAATGTGTGTGTAAAAAGCCGACTGTGACGATGCGCGCTCCTCCTCATGCTTCTGCCGAAGCTCACGCCATCCAAGAGCCGTGAGGATGACGTAGAAATGTCCCGGAAGCGGGATGGACGTGAAGTTGTCGGAGAATTTTCTCCGTGACTGCATTGCGGCACTGTCGGCTTCATTGCTCATGGTGATTCCCTCACTTCCGAAAGCCCTTCCCCGACTTAGCCCTGGTCTGTTCCGCGATCTCCGCCATGATGAGCGGAGTGATGGCGCGCTTGATGACCCCGCATCTGGTGCCCCCCTCAGAATCGGCAATCCGCTGAAGGGATTGATGGTGCGCGTCTGGCAATCCCACCTGGGTAAACCCGCGTTTTATTTTGTCGGTGGATTTCATGCGTTTTTTCGGAATGACGGCTTCTGATTTTCAACTGTGACGGCAGCGCGCGGTTGCCTGATCCTTTTCGTTCGCATCAATGCACGCGGCGAGGCGGCGGCATGATTCCGTCCAACCTTCAGGGCCATCCAGCCAGTCGAAGGCGGCTAGGTGGTGCTTCAGTTCTCCCTTGATGGAGGTGAGTTCATTACGGAGCGTTGCCGCTGCGATCATTCCACGATGATTCGCGGCGTCGATCTCCAGTTGAGCTTCGTGTTTCGTGACGTATTCGACATCGTGGATTGTGTCGTCTCGTATTATCGTGGTCATAGCAAATGCGAACAAGCGGATGCACTTCAACCGATAGGGGCGGCTGAGTTTGATTCTGGATTCGATGCGCTCACCGCCCCTATCGGTGAGTGATCCTTGGCGTGCGGCCAATACACGGAAACCTCTTGGCCGCACGATGGCTCGCGCGAGTTGTCCCACTGATGCTCCATCCGTAGCGCCTCGATTGCCGCCCGCGCATCCCCTGCGGTCGCATGGATTGACCGAAGGTAATACTCACCCCACCCTATCGCGGTTTTGTCTCTCCAACCCGCACAAAACATCCGCCTCGTTCCACGAGGGGGATTCTTTTGTGCGCAGTCGATAGCCATGAGTGTATCCAACTCCTTTTTCCAAGCCCACTCGGTGAGCTTGCGCACGACGGCCACAACAAGGCCAAACAAGGGCGCTGCACGGTCAACTTCCGGGGTGCTGGGTGCAGTAGATGTGTCTTTTTGGTTCATAAGTCAGTGTGTTTGTGGTTGGTTTCCGCCACGGGCAGTGCCGTGAGCTTGTTCGTTCTGTGAATCACCGCAGCGCAACCGCCTTCGCGGTTTCTGTCAGGGGCGGGTTCCTCACTCATGGTCGCTCAGTCGGTTGATGGATTCGGTGTTCGTCGTCACGACGAGTGCCCCCTCTTTCATTGTTGCCGTGACAGCACTTCTCTTGAGTCTGCGCTTCCAGTATTCATTTATCCACACCGTTGCTTTATCGCCTGAACACACCGCGCACCAGCAATCAGCATCGAACGGATGTCCTCGTGGAAGTCTTCGGCCATCATGCGCCAGCACTTCAATCAAGCCGAGCGCCTCAAGCTCCCACGGCTTCGGCTCATTCCATCCATGCCACCAGTCACGAAGACGGTGAATAAATCGGATGCAGGCAACGGCTCGAAGTTCGTTTTTTCATATCAAAGTTTTCCGCTCGCCGTCGCCTGATCCGAGGGCGTTCGGCGACGCGCGGTATCTTTGGTGGCTTGGGTGTCACTCATACGCTTTTACTCTGGGGTTGCGCCATCGCGCGTCTGATCCTGGATGTTCATCTTCCATGCCGCCAAAGAGAGTGCAACACTTTTCTTCACATTTCTTACGCGCTCCACCGGACTCTGGCCGGACCCCGATCATGCTGGTAAAAGGCAAAAGGGTTCAGATGTGCGCCCAAGTCTTGCGTTTCACGATGGCCCAAATGTTTGACTCAGCCACTCTGAATTCAAGGGCAAGCTGCTTTTGACTCACTCCTCCCGAAGCGTAGCGGGCGCGCATTTCTATGACTTGCGGCGCTGTGAGCTTCGCGACTACACTCATCTCCCCACGCAGCACCCGCTCTGGGTGGAGTCTTGCGCCATTCCTGTTACCACGCGGCACGCGCTCGGGGTGAGTTCGAGATCCGTGTCTATCTCCGCTCGCCCTCCGTTCCGGGTGGGTTCGCGATCCGTTGCGGTCTCCGAGCGCCCTCCGCTCTGGATGGAGGCGCAAGTGGTGTTTGTCTCCCGAAGACATTCGGCCCTTGTTTGCCGCGTCCCTGATGTTGTCCTCGTGAGTCCCGTCGAATAAATGAGCAGGGGAAACACATTCCCTGCGGTCGCAAATATGGCACGCTTGTCCATTGATTGGGAAATGCCCGTGCTTAATCAAGAATGCGATCCGATGTGCGTAACGCTGGCGACCCGCGCAATGGATGACCCCATATCCAGAACTCTTGCAAGCGGTCCACACCCAGCACGGGCCAAGTCCTACATAGTCCGAGTTCGACTGATCCGGCAGAGGGCCGTTTTTGTCCACCCGGCTCCAGAACCTCTCAAGGTCTTCCTCTGACAACTTGATTTCTGTGGTGATGTCTGGTATCGAAGATTCAGCTTCGATCTTCATGGTTACACATGGGGTTGGGGTTAGCGGAAGTGAGGGCGTTGATGCGCCCCCATTTCCGCGATCATCCTATCAGGAGGATGCCAATCCCGCAAGAGGTTAAGCGATCCGCCTCAGACGCCGATGCTTGAGCGCATGACTCTTCTGCTCCCTTGTCCCGTGTCGCGGTCGGTCCCAATCCTGCGACGCCTTGTATGGCTTTGAATCCGCCGCGCGCTCGATGCTGTTGAAGCCATGGCGTTCACGGCATAGATGCACTAAAATAAATGTGCTGTCCGCGAGATCGGGTGAACCGGCCCCGCGCAATTTCATCACAGACTTTGGCTCCACCACAAGCTTGCCAGACTTCACCTCGTAAGTTCTGGCCGTCATCTCGCGGGTGATGTCAGGGGTGAGCCCTTTCAACTGCGAGGTGCGAATAAGCTCCTGTCCGCCAAACCATAGTTCCGTGACGCGATTGGAGTATTTCTCATTGCACTTCCTGCGGTCGGATGAACTCACGGGAAGATCGCTGGCGGCACCTGCGAAGTTCACCCCAAGAATTGAGCGACTCCAGCGCGTTCGGACAAGGGTGCCCCAACTCACGCCAGCTCCCGTTTCATCAAAGGCGAAGTTTTCCGGCAGGATTCCCCTCCCTTTGCACAGACGAATGACTTCATCGGCGACTTGCTCATCGCGCCCCTTCTCCTCGTTCACGTTTGAGCGGACACTCTCCTGCCCGTTGATGAGCAGAACGCGCTTGCCATCGAAATCATGTCCGAGCAGTCCGAACGTGAGCACCGCCCTGTCTCCTCCAGCGCGGAATGCTGGATCGCACGCCGCCACCTTCAGGGGCGGATACTTCCACATGACCTCGCGCTGATCGGCGCGGTTGTTGATTATTTCCCACGTCGAATAGATGGCGTCTTTTTGTCCCGTCACTGGAAAAAATGCTTTCACCATCCGCCAGTAACCTGGTGAATTCACTCCACCCTCCCTAGCCGCGTGCGCCTCCAGCTTCTCCAGTGTAAGCAGCCCGTTCCAGATATTTTCACCAGCAAGAACATTCGGGCTCTTCTCTCCATCAAACCGAATAGCCCATCCGCGAGTTGTCTCCCACCCGTCCATGCTGGCGTTGATTGAGTGCCACCCAGCCTTGGGTTCACACAGCCTGCCGAACGGGTCATACGGCGAGTTTGGGTTGGAGATGCCAATCAACTGCGCATTCTCGTTTGCGTCCAGGTTGTCGTCCATCGCTTGAACCACAGCGTCGCTGAGTTCGCTCAATTCATCCGCCACCACGATGATGTTTGGAGCCTTCAATCCCTGCAACTTTCTAATGGACATGCTCGCCTGAGAGGGGTCGCCAGGAATGAGCGTTAGTCCGCGACGGTCTGATTTCTCTCCTGTAATCGGATTCCGATAACGGATGAGCCCTCGCGCGCTGACCAATTGCCCCGGAAGATTGTTCTCGCCGAAAAAGCCCACCGCATCTTGCCAAAATTCTTCTACTACGCCCCAGATGCGCTTCCTAGCCTGCTCCAACGTGACCGAGGTGAGGATGCACAGGGTATTGGCGGGATCAATGAGGAAGTTCACCACTGCCCACATCGCTCCAAATTGTGATTTTCCCGAACTTTTCGAACCGGCGATCCCGAGGCGTTCGTCTTTACACGCATGGTGTAGCATCCTCTCTGCTGTTGGCGACCACTCCCATCTGCGGTGCTTTGGCACATCCTCCCTTCCAAATACCGCCGTCACAAAGAGCTTAAAATGCTCCTCGAACCCGAGCCATCTCGGTGGGTGCGGGCCATCCTCCGTCATCTGGATACAGCGCAGCTCGATGTCCGCGTCCCGCTTGGGGCAAATCGCCTTGCCGTTGACATCCTTGTGGGGTTCCCAAAAAACTCCATGCTTAAAGACCGCCATCGGATGCCGCTGGACGGCGGGCTTGGGAGGCTCTTTCTTGGGCTTTGCGGGGGGCTCTGCTACGGCGGGCATCGCGCGAGACTAGCATCCTGAGCCGTGGGGCGCAATGGGCTTAACTGCCAGTCTCCACCAAGCAACGAGCGCCATCGGCGTTGATTGTTTCGTCAACGTCGGCTTCATCGGTGTGGTCCTTGTGCCTGCGCATGAAATCTCCGATGCGGACGCCTTCGCCTGTGATTTCTTCCCCGCACGGACAGATCATCGTCACCGAGTCCAAGTTCACGAATGATTTGAATTTACGTTTCATATTTTGTTCTTTCAACTGCTCCCGTCCGCAATGGGCCTGAATGCCGCCGCCTTGCGGTCCCACTCTATTCCCTCGATCCGGCATTCATCGGGTCCGTCGCGGAGTTCTCCGAGCCAGTATTCTGCCCATTCGTGCAACCCCTCCAAGTGTGTCGGGGTTGGGCACTTCCAGATGAGCTTGTTGAGGACGTTGCAGAGCATCTGCGCGGATGAGATGGAGTTGCTCATGGCTCAGTGCTTGTCGCTCAGCTTCCGCTCGATGCCCTCCAGCGCGTCTGCGGCCCGCCTCGCGTCATCGCGCGCCTGCCACTGCGCCATCCTCTCCGCGTAGGCCGCGAATGCCTCGTCATCAGCCGCGTCACCGATACCGAGCCGCCCACGGGTGATGGGGTGGAGCAGGATGCGCTCGAAGATGACAGGGCTCTTGGTGCCGTTGCGGCAGGAGATGCCATTCCATGTGATGGCGATGACATCGGCGGTGAACATGCGACCGTCCCATGCGAAGATCGTCATGGGCTCGGCCTTGACCGGGGATGCCGCCAAGAGCACGGCGGCGAGTGCCAGTGATGTGATGAGTTTTTTCATGGCTTTGTTATTTCTCCGGTTCCATTTTCCACTGAAAACAAACACTCCCGGTCTTCTGATCGACCGCCCACTCCGCATGGCCCGCGTCCACGGCTTCCTGTCGCCTGTCCGCCACGAATACGCCAATGAGGAATCCCACGAAAAGCCCAACGCAGGCTCCGACCAGGAGCGGAGCAATGTCTTCTCTGAAGCTCACGATTCAGCCTCCTTCTTCTCGTAGGCTTTGACGATCCGGGCGATAGCGCCCTCTTGGGCAATGGACTTGGGCACGACAAGCCCCTGCTCATATTTGATGTAGGTTCGCATCCTGAGATCCAGGAGCGACGCAAAATCCTCCTGCGTCATCTGAAGGGCGCGGCGGTGGAGCTTTAACTGGTCTGAGAAGGTGGCGGTCATGCGTGGCGTCTCTGGATGGATGACTGAGATTCGTCTGGAATGTGGAACGGAACCACATTGGGCCGAACATCGAGCGGTGAGACCATGCGACTGGCGAACTGAGGGATGCAGTGCGTGTAGATCTCCGTCGTCTCCAAGTGCCGGTGCCCGAGCAGTTCCTTCAGGTCGTGGATGTTTCCACCGTTGACCAGGAACGCGGTCGCGAATGAGTGCCGCAATGTGTGGACGGTGATGCGTTTGCTGAGGCGCGAATTCACAGCAGCGCGCTTCAAGGACTTAGCCAAGGTGTCCTCATGCAAGTGATGCCGGCGCGTGATGCCGCTCCGCTTGTCGAACGACAGCCCTTTGGCTGGGAATACCCACTGCCAAGGCCAGTCCATGCCGTATCGTGGAAACTTGCGCCCCACATCGTCGGGTAGATGGACTCCGGGCACATCGGCTGCCCGGTCACTGAGCCACAAGTCATGCAGTCGCGAGAGGCGATCACGCAACACCGGTTTGAGCATTTCCGGGAACTTCGTGGGTCGGTCCTTGTCGCCTTTCCCGCTTCTCACGAGAATAAGGCCGGCGTCAAAGTCCAGATCCTTCACGCGGAGCCGCAAGCCCTCGTTGAGCCGAAGACCGCAACCGAACATGAGTTGCGCCAGTTCGAGGCATGGGCCATCCAGATGCCTCTCCAGCGCTGTGAACTCAGCGGTGGAGAGCCACACGGGCAGACGCTTTCGCTCCGGTGGCTTCACCCATGCGGGCATTTCTCCGAGTGGCATTCCTCGGCCTTTGCCATAAGCGAAGACGAGCGCGCAGAGGGCTTGATGCTGCGTCTTGCAGGCGCAGCCCTTGGGGCGTGTGGCGAGCCACGAGAGGAAGGAACTCACTTTGATCTCGGACGTGGACGCGTGCAACTCTGTGCGACCTTGCAGCCATCGCCCGAAGCGGCGGGTCCATCGTGAGTAATCCTCCTCCGTCTTCGGCGACTTATGATCCCGCCGACAGGCAAGAATGACCTGCTCTTCGAATTCTGAGGTTTTCATGTTAGTTCAGAATGGAGGTGGGTATAATTCAACTGTTCTGTGAGGCATACCAATCGCTCTCGCAAAAGCTAGCGCCGCATTTGCAGACCCAAAGCAGTGCCCCATCTTCCACGACGAATGGATTAGGCATTGGGGCGGAGCAGAGCTTGCACGATTTTCCCCACGGTTCCACAGAACAAACGGATGCAGCGGACGGGCGTTCACTAGGTGTCGGGTTGCCGGTGATTTTCATGTCGGTTCCTCCGTTGATGTCTCACGCCCGCCCGCCCGCTGACCCTTGACGTTAGACGACTTAGCCGTGAGTGCTCGAAGCTCATCAACCTGGCGACGGAAGCAATCCCTGACATCAGCCATCCATTTGATGCGTTCGGCCAGTGAGTATTCCGTGTGCTCGTTTCCGACTGCCACCCCGGCGGAGTCGAGCACCTTTTTGGCATCGCGCAGTATGTCCGCGATGTCGCCGAAGATGCGTTTCCCGTGGATGATTTGCCGCTGCATTTCATCCAGTCTTTCGATTGCTTGTTTTGTTGTCATAGGTCGTCGTCCAACCACGCGCTTCAGCGAACCGGGCCATCGCCCCTCACTTGCAATCCCGGCGTCTTGTGTGGCCCGGTCGTTGAGCTTGGTCGTTAGGCCCATACTCACGCACGATGTCTGCACCGCAGCCACCGCATGAGATCAGGACGTGTTTGTATTGGCGCGCTCGCTTCTCCGCTTCGGCTAGTGGCAGGCGACGATGGCGAGCATAGGGACGCCAGTATTTCGGCTCACCAACCCACTCGAAGAGGATGTATCCCCAGTCACTTTTCTTTTGGAACTCACAACGACATGGCCTAACCAGTCGCTGCACCGAATGCCGGGATTGCGTCTCAGGCGAGTTCATTGCGTTTTTGTCCCGGCATCGGTGAGCTTGGCGTTCAGCCACGGGAAAGGATCGTCCCCCATGACTTCCTGCTCGGTGAGATAAACCACCGCGCCCCCATGGCGTCTCCACGAATTGAGCATCATCTCTCGTTCGCCCTGCCTCCAATTCCTGAAACCGTCTGGGAGCACATAAATCGCCCCTGCCAGCCGTGGGCTCATTCCCAGCACATGAAGTCCAGGCCGGTGGACGCGAGTGAATATCCGCCCGTAACGGCGCGTGAGGGCGGCCAGTTGCGGCTCACACAGCGCCACCACCAAGGCTGAACCCGGCGTGGCTGTGAACGGCTCTATGGCATCAGTGGCGGTCATCGTGGTATTGGGTTCGCCGTTCACAGCACTTGATCGTTCGGCCAAGGGCGATCACAGCGGTTGCAACGAGGCTTTGGTTTATCCTCTCCAGCTCGATATCCACCCCATGTTGGCGAGGAGTAGCGCCCCTGTGAAGGTATCCACCAAACGAAATATTCACAGCCACATGAGCAGCGAGTCACGGCCGCATCAGCATCGGCCACAACAGGTCGAACAACGGCACTGCACGCAACCTCAGGAGGCGGAGCTGCATTGGGTGTTTGCATTGTTAAATCGCGCCTCCTTCGGTCGCGTGAGTTTGGACGTTCTGTGATTCCAGCGTGGCGGTGTAGCGAACTGCGGCTTCGGCGAGGCCACGCCAGTTCCGCAAGTGCAAGTCCAGCCAATACATTTTCGGATGCACCGTCTGGTCCCGTCCCCATTGATAGGCAAACTCCGTCGCCGCTTTCATCAGTGCCGCTTCTGCGTCCATCACAGAACCAGCCACGGCAGGCAACCCTGCGGGTTGCGCTGCATCGTCTTGAGTTGTTCGAGTGTCTTCCATTTCAGCTTTCCTCCTTGTCCGCAGGTTGCCTGCGTTCATCGTTCAGTGCTTCGCGTTTGGCGGCGGCTTCACTGAACCTTGACGTTCTGGCGAGGCAGTGCGCGCAGCACTATCGCGCGCGTCTGATCCTGATCGTTCCATCGTATGCCTACCTACATCTTTATGCAAGCACAATCTGCATGTATTGCAGTTGAATAGCCGGTCGTTGCCAGCGTAGAGCGGCGTCTCCTGGATCTTCGTGCCCACTCAAAAACAAAGCGGGCCACGGGAAACGACACCCATGACCCGCCTTGAACTATGAAACACACTGGAAACGACGCCAATGCACTGGCATTATGCTGCATCCATCGAGGGATGGCAAGAAGTGTTTGGCGCGGCCCTGTGTCAGTTTCAGCCTGTCCGGCTTCTCGCCGCCTGCTGTCGGATGACCAGCCGATGCTGTGCGCCAGGACCGCGCCTTCATGCACTTGCCAGACCATTAGCACAAACGCAGGTTGTTTGCAAGTGGATACTTTTTGTTCATTGCGGGGTTGAAACTTCCGTCACGCCGTGATACAGTGACGGCGTGGCTTTTGTGAAACTCGACTGCGGGATGCTGGACTCGACCATCTGGTTCGACAAGGACGCCCGCGACATCTTCATCACCGCTCTGCTCATGGCGCAGCCGCATGAGATCAGAGAGCCTGCGCCGCAGCTTGAAGTGAACTCCCTCAAGGAAACGGGCTTCATTGTTCCTGTGGGCTGGTATGGCTTTGTGCCAGCCTCCGGCCCAGGAATCGTCACGCGCGCAGGCATGGACATGGAGCGGGGAATGGCAGCCATCGTTCGATGTGGTGGACCGGAAGACCATACACGCACCTCTGACCACGACGGGCGCAGGATGGTCAGGATAGATGGCGGCTACATCATCCTGAACTACGACCGTTACCGGCAGAAGGACTACACAACCGCCGAACGCTCAGCACGTTACAGGGCCAGAAAGCAGGCGGAAGGCAAGTCAAAACCCACCAAGCCAAAGCCGTCACGCGTGACAACCCGTGGCGTCACACAAGCAGAAGCATACTCAGAAGCACGGCATGGAGCAAAACCTACACGCCCAAAGCACAGCCAAATGTTTCCGCCGCCAGACCATCCTCTAGCTCAACAATAGCCCCCATGGGAAAGCACAGAAAAGACTGGCCCCTGGACGGAATCGCAGCCTCCATCAAGGAGCACGCCGCGCGCAAGGGATTCAGCTACCTGAAGACAAGCATCCTGGTCAAAACCGGAAGGCTTACCAAAACATGGGCTGAAAGATATCCACCAAAACCTCCCAACCCTCTGGACGCGCCAAGATTATGCCTTCGGTGCGGCGTCTCCTACAGGGCTAGGTGCAAGCAACAGAAATGGTGCAGTGCGAAGTGCCGCCATCCTAAAGCAGCCGCAAGACCAGTCAAAATCAAACCGGCCAAGCCGCGCCCCAAATGCCTCGTCTGCGGAACGAGGACTCCCCCATTTTGCAGAAAATTTTGTAGCCGGAAATGCAGAAAAAAATCTAAGCGAATCAAGGAAAGAAAAAATCCACCCCTTGGCTGGGACGTGACCCATGAACCAGCCAACTGCAATGGCTGTGCCTCCGACGGCAAAACCACCCCGCTGCCAATCCCGAGAAATTACATGACCCTGAACTGCGACCGATGCCGGAAATACGGTCCTCCTGCACGTCGCAGAAAGGCGAAAAACGCCTACTGCGCCAAAAGACGCACCAAAGACCCGGCCTTCCTCATGCGCCAGCGCCTCTCCTGCCGGTTGCGCGAATTGTGCTCCAAACTTGGCATCCAGAAGTCCAACTCCATCACGGCATATCTCGGATGCTCTCCAACTGAACTCATCGCCCATCTTGAATCCAAGTTTCTTCCAGGTATGACTTGGGAGAACTACGGCGTCCACGGCTGGCATGTTGACCACCACGTTCCCTGCGCTGCCTTCAACTTGCTCCGCGAAGACCATCGCCAAGTCTGCTTCCACCACTCCAATCTGCGTCCTCTCTGGGCCATGGACAACTCATCCAAGGGCGACACCATCCACGCCGATACACCGCAACAACTGAAGGATATGGCTTTCAGCGTGGGCGTGCTTATCTTGTGATGGGGTATGGTATAGACAAAATTATATTTTGGAGGCTGCTACCAGAGAGGGGGTGAGATAGGTAAGGATGGCCCCCGATCTGGCCACTGCCACCTCCACCCGCGTCGTGCCTGCCATGGCTTGCCCGCGCACAGAGCAAGGACAGGGACAGCACTGCACTGAGTCACGCCACACCACGGATGGACAGAAACCGTTCATGCTACGCAGACATTAACTATACCGGATTGATCGACAATCCAGCTTTTGTCCATCTTACTCCTAACCCGTTGAGCGTCAACGATTCGAGCTTTTCATTAGCCCGATTGGATCAGGTTATGGAACAGTCTAGGGCTCACCCCTACTCTGACCAGTCCGTGGCCTGACTCTCGGCCTGGGCTGCGGCTCCCCAAGCTGGTGTCACAGCCACCGCGATCTGTGTCACAGCTCGATCCATGCCTGCGGCTGTTCTGGCTATGCCCATTGCAGTTTTCACATCTGTTAGATTCTCCATGGGCATAATCGTGCCTTTTGCGGACTTAAGGGCTGTCACAGCGAGCCGCGAGGCGAGGTGCGAGGCCTCGATTCCCTGCTCCAGCAGCGTCTCAGCAGCCAGTTCAAGCGGTTTTGTGACAGACAATGCCTGATTTTGACCATTTTTAGCCCCTTGTGACTGTTTTGTGACTGCCTCCACGTCATCGCCTAGCCTGCTCTCGTTCTTGCTCATTTCCCGCGATTCTGAGGCGATTTGCGCGGCTCTGGCTCTAACCCTTGCTGGAATGGGAAGATCAAGCCTAGACACCCTCTTGCGCAAAGCGACGGTATCAGGCGATCCGTCGTCACTTAGTAGTCCGTGAGCGCGTGCAACGTCTTGGTATGACACACCGGCAATCAGTGCGGCATCTATGGATTTCCAATCGAGATCAAAGGCGGCGGGCATGTTCTATGAACGCTAGAACAATGGGCACAATATGTCCATGCAGAAAGCTGCATGTTTCGTTTGCAAATCTCTCTCTGTGTGTTACTGTGTCCTCAGTTGTGAGGCCGTGCGCGGGCTGGAGTTGCGCAGTCTGCCGGTTCGATCCTGGCGGGCCGTTCTGAACTCTCAGGAGCCGCTTAGGTGGCCGATGAGCCGGAGCCCCTCTAAGCCCATCGCGGGACAGCAGGCCGGGAACGTAGCAAGTGAGTCATGGGGGCAACTGGACTCTGCGCGGACAGCTACGGCTAACCCCGCGCAGAACACAGACTAACGATGAAAACGACATACAAATCAGACGAAATCGCGCACGCATGGTTCCATGGGCTTTCTCCCGTGGGCACATGCAGTGCGAACATGTCATTCGACGGCCCGCTTTTCCTGTCATACTCGACAGGATTGGCGCGCAAGATCGAGCACAAGGGGAAGCGCGCGGTTGTCATCAACGACCGTTCGTTTTCCATCACCACGAGCAAGCACCAGTCGATGCTGCGTCGTGCAATCCCATCAGATGCAATCGTCATCCATGTGAACGGCGAGCAGGGCACAAGCCTCAATGCGTCCCCCGGTGAAATCTTCGCCTATCAGGTGGAGAAATCAGCGGAATGCCTCAAGCTGGCTGCGAGCGCGACAAAGCGCAAGGCGGAGCGTGAGGGACAAGCGGCGATGTGGCTGCATCGAGCGCAGGAGGTTTCCGACTTCTTCGGGCTTCGCCGCAAGGTGGACATGAAGACGGCGGAAAGGCTCGCGGCATCGAGCGCGCGTGAGGAGAAGCGGCAAGCGGCGGAGCGCGCGAAGCGTGAAGACGCGGAACGTGCAAAGCAGGCGGAAGCCTATGAGGCATGGAAACAAGGCGAGGGGGATGAATACTTCAACCCGTCCCTGTTTCCTGTCGCCTTCCGCGTGGAGGGTGACGAGCTGGTGTCAACGCTTGGCGCACGGGTGCCAGTGAAGGATGCCAAGGTGGCGCTTCGCTTCATCCAATCCCGAAAGGGTGCGGAATGGCGCGAAAACGGTGAAACCTGCCATGTGGGAGGCTACAAGGTGAACTCCATCACACCTGCCGGAATTGTGGCCGGATGCCACCGCATCACATGGGCCGAAGTGGAACATGTCGCGGCCATCTTGCCCGCCTGAAATCAACAGGCACGGCAAAGGCTCGACGCAAGCAACCGACAACCTGGCAACCGTGCCCGTGATCCGCTCCACGCGAGAGCGGAGTCTAAGCTCCATCGCTGGCTCCCAAGGCCAGCACGCGCAATCCCGCGCGGAGAGTGAGGGGACAAACCAAACGACTAAGACCATGACTAAAGAACTGATGAAATTGTATGCCAAGTGCAGGGCTTCAAAACCCTTCATGCTGGTGGGCAGCGATGCGAAGTGCAGCCTTCAAACTGCGCGGACAATCCTAGCCTTCCGGCAGGCTGAAGCAGACGGACTTGTGCGGATGCGCATGGAGCCTGAAAACGAAAACTACTTCGATGTTTACGGGTGCGAGGACGACCCGAAACACCAAAAGGAAATGGAAGACATCATTGAGCGGCTGGGCTGCTGGTGGACGTGCAGCGAATTCTTCGATGGCGATGAATGGCAGGAGGCGGACTCATGCGGGATGCACACGGGCTACCGTGACCCACTGGACCCGTTCCAAAACTGCTACGTCGTGGATGAAATGCGGGCGGCACTGGACGCGCTGGAACAACACCAGACCGAAGATCGAGAAACGGAACTCGCGATTGCGTGGCCGTGAACAGCAAGTCGAAACGGGGCAGTTCAACCCTCCCCGTCTTCCGGTAGTGCCGGAACTGAAGAGACTAGAACCAACAAACGAAAGGACAAACGACATGACTAAACCATATCAACCAAAGACGGGCCGCGCGTGCTCCTGCAAGCCGGGCATCCAGCGCGACAACTGCCCTGCCTGCGAGGGGACGGGGATGATGATCGACTTCGCGGCCATCCGCGCAAGGGCGCGGCTCCACGACCACGTGGATGTCATCGGCCCCCACGCGGACGCGGTGATGGCGCGGCTGGAAAAGGAGGCGGCACCATGAGACTCGCCATCATCGCCATCGCCGTGATCCTCGGACATATGGCATACGCGGCACTCGTGCTGCTGATCCGGGCCGTGTTCGGCAACGGAGACTGAGACGGTTCAAAACTGGATGGTGACAGCATCCAGACTTGAGCTTTCTACGGAGAAAGCATAGAGAAACAAACCAAACAACTAAAACGAACATGACTAGAACATTCCAAATAATTGTGACGGTGGCCGATTCATGGATGGATGACGGGTTCAATCTCACGACTGATAACCTTGAAGACATCTTCAATGAAGGCTTGAGGACCGCCCTTCCATACGCCTACGAAGGCGAGACAAACGTGGAGGTGTCCGCCATGAAGAAGCGGCCCGCCATCGCCAAAGCCACGACCTAAAAACGAAAGCCCCGCACCGGATCAATCCGATGCGGGGATTCTTTGCGGCTCGATGTGGCGGCGAACCTGGGCTTTCAGCATCCCGCCAAGCCCCATAAATCTGCCGCAGTTTTTGGAATTTCACCCTCTGCTGCCGCAAATTCTAAAATCTCTCCACCTCGATCATCAAACCCCAATCCCATACCACCATTATGTCAGCTAAAATTGGCAACACTTACGCCACCAAGCCAGTCAAAACCACCACCATGTCCTTTCGACTCCCTGAGGCATTGGCAACTCAGGCACGCGGGAAAGCGAAGGCGCAAAACCTGAAAATCTCACACTTTTTGGCGAAACTCGTCCAGCGGGAGTGTGAATCTGATGCCAGAACCCCGTAAATCGCACATGCGCGGGTTCTGGCGCGTCTTTGGGGATTTCGAGGGGAAGCCCCGCCAAAACTGGCTTGGGAGGCTCAGAATGGCTGGATGGACGATTGATGCCGCTTCATCAACCGCTCATGCTTCTCCCATTCCGCCCTGAGCCTCGCGATCTCCGCCCGTGACTCGGCGGCTTCGGCGAGCATGACTGCCCTGTGATCCTTCACGGACAGCGGGCCAAGCTCATCTTTGGCCTTCTCGTCCACCTTCTCGCGCGAAACCAGGCGGCGCGCGTGTGAGGAGCCAGCGTTTTTGTGATGCTGCTTTTTGGCTGATGTCATACTATGGACTCCCTGACCGCTACTCGCGGGCTTGGATTTGCGCTTCGGCGCTGGTAGTTTGGTCTTCATAAGTTCTGCGCCTAATCCTCATGCGTGTGTGATATTGCTTTGTTCGCCGTTTTCATTCTCCGTGGAGGTAGAACGTGTCTTCTCGAAGGCCGATTACTTCGTCTCCAGTCAGTCGTATCACGACGCGTTTTCCACGCTTGATGACGTAGTTACGTTTGTCCAGGCGCTCTGCATCGAAGCTCATCCTCAACGGCGAACCATGCGCTGCACGAGACGGCACCCTAGCTTTCAGTTTGCGGTTTTTTGTAGTCATAGAGTGTGGATTTCAGGCGGCGTTTTCTCCCGTGCCGCTCGTGAGCTTTTCGTTAGCGCGAGCAAGTGCCCGCCAGAGTTTGTGCGCGTAAAAGCATGGCATTCCGATGAAGACACCAGCAGCGATGGCGAAGCCTTCACAGAATATCCAGCACCACACGGAATGGCTGTCCCACAAAAGCAGACAGAAGCCACACCATGCCCACATTATCAGCCTCAGCGCGTGCTCAACGACCACGCTAACAATTGGATGCAGCGCAACCTCAGTCGCGGCGGTGTCTGTCGTGTGATCGGTCATCATGGGCGCTCCTTCGGTTGCTGATCCAAATCGTTAGCGTGCTTCGCCGTGGCGAGTTCAAGCATGACTTCCCACGCCTCTTTCCAAGTCAGCGGGGTGCCATCCGACCTTCTGATTCGGCAGCACGAAAGATTGGTCAGTCCGGGGTGTTTTTCGCAGCCACAAAGCGACAATGCTCCGAACCGCACGCTAACAAGGGCGTCGCAGCCAAGCTCTGGTAGATCGGTGGTGTTACTCATAGCTGTTGGTTCGCTGGCTGGACTCTTTCGCTATGCCTCACTCCACGGAAGATGATCCGTGCGTGGCCGTAGGCTTGTTTGCATTCTGGGCAGACCTTGCACTCCACGATTCCATCCTCCTGCCAGCCGTGCCCGCAGCCATCGCACAGTAGGCGAGACCACCGTTCGGCATAGCCAGTCATCGCAGCGCAACCAGCATTCGCAGGTTGCTCAGGGGCGGGGTTGATCTCAGGAGTGCTCATGCTGGTTGCTGGATTCGGTGTTCGACTTACCGCGCCCAACGAACACGCAGTCGAGAGGGCCGACTACGCACACGGGATGAGCATAATCTTCACCGAGGAAGAACAGCTTGCGGTGCTTACCTTTGGCCTCAGCGGCGCGGGTGTCTGGATGAAGTAGTGTAAACCATTCCATGCCGGGCTTTGTCCACGGGATCGTTTGCTCTGCTCTCCGCACTCGCGTTTCGAGTTCTTCGATGTGCTTCTGCGCCCACTTGGGAAGCCGAACAAGGCGCGGCACTTCAACAGAAGGGGCCGCTGTGTTTGATTTGCGTTTTGCCATAGATTTAGTCTTGAGTGTTGCCGGGGCTGCGCTCCCGCCCCTTCTGTGAGTGCGCTAAATCGTTAGGCGTTTCGAGCGCGTCTGCTGCAATGTCGTGCGAGTTTGTATCTCCGCAGCACACGACGCTTTCGATAGCGTCGCGAAGCCTGCTTACCTCGCGCTCGATTTCCTCCTGCTGGCCGATGGTGATGCGTATATCACCAGCGCCAATGTGGTGCGCTGGATTGAATCTCAGTTCTTTGAAGTATTTTTTGATGTCCATAGTTAGAGAGGGGCGCGATGATCTCGGATTCTTGTTCAGCAGTCATACAGGTATAAATTCACAGAGATCCCTCAGCCTCTCTACGATGGCTGCGGCGCGGTCGGAACGGTCCCGTCCTAGCGCCGCGAACTCATCTCCAGTGAGGTTGAGAGTGCAAAGCACGGGGAGTTGCCAGTTTCGTCGGCGCTCAAGCATCCCGTAGTATTCGGACTCCACGCCGGCAGTCAGGTTGAGCTTGTCTGCGTCGTCAATGATGAGCACTTCGGAGCGCTCGCACTCGCGCAGGTAGCCCCTCCACTCCTGCCGCTCATCGCCAAAAGCACGGTGATATTCGCGCTGAAACTCAATGCCGCTAGTTGGAAAAACATCGACTCCCGACACGTAGAGTGACTGCCCCAGCGCGTAGAGCAACGGAGATTTACCGGTGCGGGGCGGCCCGACAAGCCCGATGCCTTTGGTTTCAGGCTTCCAGTTCAGCACCATATCGGCGTGCTTCTGGATCACCTTCGGCAACTCTTCGCGCCGAAACTGCGAGTAGCGGATGCCGGTCATCTGCACCCATCGGAAGCGCCGTTTCTGTTCTGGCGTTTCAGCGTCGCGCGTGACCACCACACACTCGTTTTCTTTCGCCGCGCAGGCATCGCATACCGTCTGGAAGATTGTCTTTTCGCGCACCCGCGCGTCGCCCTTGAACACTGTGGTCTCCGCAATGAAGTCCGTGCCGCACACTCGGCATGGCACTGTCACGGGCTCGCCTGGCGTGGGCACGAGGGATGCCAGCGGCTTCGCGCGGTCGTAGGATGCTCGGAAGTCTGCCGCGTCTCGCGCGAGTGCATCATGTTCACAGGACGGGCACAGCTTGGTCACAAGCTCGATGCCTTTCCCGCCCGGCAGCGCCAGCGTGAATGGCCGAGGCTCGAACGGAGTTCCGCAGTGTGGGCAGGGCGTTTCCATGGTTAGAATGCTGGCTTTGGCTTGGTCGGATCAGGGGGCGAAAGCCGGGACGGTTGCGAAGTTCTGCCGTTGCCGCGCGCCTTCTTGTCCCGCTCATTCTCGACAAAAATGCGATGGAATCCGCGCAGGTCCGCGCGCCAGTCCTCGAACTCGTAGTGATGGCCGTTTTTGAGAATCTTCCAGCCGTCCCTCTCCCGCACGTCCATCCATGCGAGGCAGACATCGGTGCGAAGTTCACTGGCAGCGTTGCCCTTAGCGTAACCAAGCACGTCGTCCACGGAAGGCGGAGAATCCGAAACTGGACCGTTGCCCTCCCGCGCTGGAGGGAGAGAAGAAAGGGGTGGGTGGTGGGTGGTGGGTGGTGGGCATTGCGCCCGTAATGCGGTCGCATCTTCTCCGCATTTCGGGCGTAACCTCTCCGCAGCCCATCTCGCATCTGCGGCAGCCTTGCGTTGATCGCTCTTACGTTTGATGCGTTCACGCTGTTCTGCTCGTATTTGTTCGAGCCGTGCATTGCGCCTCTTGCCGTCTGAGCACTCAGGAAACTTCACAAGGACCACTTGAGGAATCTGCGCGGACTTGGTGTAGCCGATAATCCTAGCGACGGCTTCCAAATCACCCGGCAACCCGTCCTCAGTCCACTGGAAACTGAGAAGGTCGAGGTAATCGCACCGCTGGATTTTACTCATGTGACGTGTTCCTTGTGTCCACCTTTCCGGGTAGAAATCGAATGCAGGGGCGTCGGTTGCCATGGGTTACGCCTCCGACAAGAGTTGTCTGCGCATCTTCGCAATGAAGTCTGCGCATTCGTCTGCCGCCAAGTGTCTGCAAATGATAGTTAGTGGTGAGTTCATGGCACAAAAAAACCTCGAAACTGCTTCGAGTGAGTCCACCGGCAAGCCAGCGGCACGAAGCAGATTCGAGGATGTTTGTTTGAGGATCATTGGGCTTGTCGTTGCCGGGACTCATTCGGCATCCATTGCTGGATGATCCGATTTTACCCCACCCCGTCACTCGCCGCAAGTGGTTTCTTCGGATGCTTGTTTCGGTAGATGCTAAGCGCCCTGGTGATCGGGTTTGGCTTTGTGCATTTGCCGATTTCCATGTCCGCCCATTCCAATGCTGCCACCAGCGCCTCCGTCAGCCTATCGTTCTCGCGCCTGAGCACACAAGCCGGGCGCTGGCAGTCCTCGCCGTGGGTGTGGACGGAGAGTCCGCCGAGGTGGTCGTTGGCGGCGGCAAGCTCGCGCTCAAGTTTGGCGGAGCAATCAAACAGACTCTCGGCGGTCTTCTGCCAGTCGTTGCATGGAAGCCCTGCGGCTTCACTTGTTCTTGGGGTGTCGGCGTTCATGGCTTTGTCGAGTTCGTTGATGATGAAAACCTCGATCAGCGTGCGCTCTTCCTCACCCTTTTTGGCCTTGCGCTGCCTTGTTTCAATGTGCGTTTTGTTCGGAGAGTCGTCAGGTATGATTCCAGCGTAGCGGAGGCAGTCGCAATGATACTTTCCCGCAAGGTTGTCCTCATCAAGCAGTCGTTTTCGGATGCTTGTAATGCGGACAAGAAACCTCGCTGAATCTGTGATTTCAACTTGCTTCGATTCCAGTGCTGCATCCCTAGAAGCTCGTTCCAGCTTGGAACCCTCCCTGGAATTTCGATCGAAAAAATCAGAACCGGCGTTTTGGAATAGGGATTTGAGTTCATGTGATGTTTTCATGCGGAGTTCCCACTTTCCACATCGCGCGCGGTTGATCTCGCGAGCAATGACTCCAATTCGTTGAGCCGAACCTTAAGGTCATGGATCTCGGCCTGAATGGCAGCCGCGCGCCGGGCCATTAAGTCAAGACCGTATTCCAGGATGCTCGCGCGAGTGGGGCCGTGGGATGGTTGCAATGGTGGCGTCATGGTGATGTGAGGATGTGCTTGCGGATGGATCGTAGAAGCCTGTCATAGCCGCATTGAACCGTCTTGCCCTTGGCACACACGGCTATTCCATTGCGCCTCTTGCCGGGGCGGATGACCCAGCGATGGACCGCGCCATCCACGCCCGTCCACTGGAGCACCCTGCGCAGGAGCGGCTTCGGCGGGTCGGGCTGGCGAGGCGCTCCCTCCATGCGCTTACGCGCCTTCGCGGCGTGAGCCTTGGCGGAACTCTCAGGAGTCCATGATCCATAAGTTCTGCGTCTAATGCTCATGCGTGTGTGATATTGCTTTGTTCGGCAACACCCCTTCACCGCCACATTTCCCGCAGCCAATGTTGATTGGTTCATCCCACGGCGTGAAGCCACCTGAGTCCTGCGCACCTGAACCGTTGCATTCGTCGCAGAGATCCAGGTGGAGTGCGTCCGCCATCTCCTTTCGCATCCAGTCCCACTGCGGATTCCACGGCAAGGACTTCAACCAATGCCGAACAAGGGCACTGCACACAACGCCTATGGCGTTGGTGTCCTGTGTATTTTCAATGTCTGTTTTCGCCATAGTCGTGTGTTAGTTTAAACATTCGGAGACTTTCCTTTCTCCGCTCGACGTTTCAGAAACGCCTGTGCTGCCGCTCCCACATCTTGCGGGACGGTGGCATACCATTCGATCACGCGCACGGCCTCGGCTATCTCCGCGCGAAGCTCTCCCTCAGCCTCCGAACCAGCGAGTGCAGTCGAACTCGCCTCCTGGGTGCTGCTGTCGTTTTTCTTTTCCATAGAGTCAGTGTTTCAAGTTGAGGTTTCTCCCGGCGAGTCGCTGACCCGCACGTTCGTCCAACAAATGAGCACCCCCTCGAACGGTAGCCCGTGCTGATCCTGAAACCACGCCTCCATCGCATCCCATGACTCGAAGCCATCGGCCATTGCAAAGCTATCGAGCGTCTGGTCGCCGCTGCTCCGCTGTGGATATTTAGTGATATGACTTTGCCCCGCCACCCAGATTCTTCCCTTCTCGATGCGGATCTTGAACACCTCCGAGATAACGGCTTCCCGGAGGATGCGTTGAGGGCTGCGATATGGCTTGTCGCTCCAGGCTCGCAGGCTGATTCTGTCGCCGCGCAAAGGCATACGCTTCGGCGTCGGCCTCACAGTCTGACGCTTCATTCCCAGTTCGACGAGTCGCGCAAACTGCGGCTTGAACATGCGCACGAACATACGGGGACGAACAATAGGCTGCTGGCAACGTGCCGGGCCTTCTGGAGTATCAATGTTTGTTTTCATCTTGGGTATCAGTCGCTTCGTTTGAGGTTTCCGCCCCGGCCCGTGCCAGAGCCAAAGCGTTAGCGCATCACGATCACGCCCGGCAGGTTTTCGAGCTTTGCGTTGTATTCAGCCTGCATCGCGGACATGCGTTCGCGCTTTTCGGGCGTGTGCTGGATTCCTCTCGATGCCTCGGCGTTGAAGGTCGCCAGTTCATCGAATCGGGATTCCCAGAATCCGCGCATTGGGTCATGGCGACGAAATGCGCTAACAAGACGGTCGAGCCAACGGCGGGCCGCTGGTAGTTTGGATGTTGTTTTTGCTTTCATAGATTATTTGTGGTTCGCGCCGTGGCTCACCTCTGCGTTCAGGGCACTCAGGCAGATCACTTGGCCTGCGTGAGTGCCCCGATGCGCTTATGCGAGCGCGGCGACGACCGCCTTGAAGAGCGCGTCCTTGCGTTGTTGCTCCAAGGGAAGTTGATCGTATGGCACACAGCACGGGTGCTCCTTCTTCTCCGGGTCTTTCACTGGCCCATACTTCCAGCCATCCGCCTCTTTCACGGCGAGCCATGAGTCATGGTTCGCGCTCGGCGGGGCGGTGGGGTTTTCGAGCGTGAACTCCACGCCCTTGATTGCGCTGTCTCTCTGCCACTCAGGAGATTCCTCCCATGCGCGTTGTGAGGTGTCGCCGATGGATTCACAGTAGCCGCGATTTGCCTCGTGGCAGACGCGGGCGATTTGTTCGTTTTGCAGTTTCATGTGTGTTTTGCGTTTTGGTTTCTACTTCGGCAGTCTGGGGTGCCGTGCCCTGAACCATGTGGCTGCTGCCAACGGCTCGAAGTTAGTCTGTCATGTATTCGGTGCGTCATCGCTCGCCGTCGGCAGAGCCACGGCGTTCTGGACACTCGCGCTCGGCATCACTGGCTTATCAGTCGCCAGCAGTTGCGGTTGGAGCGGATGATTGAAGGTCAGCACTTGATGCCAGACTACGCCACGCCACAGCACGGCCAGCCGTTCGCGCCATGTCAGTTGCCAGCAGAAGGCGATGCGCCCTTGCTCCGGTGCGTCCGCGAATCTGTGAGCCGGGAGCGGCAGATATTCCGGCTGGTCTTTTGCGATGACCACGGTTTGCTCTGGAAATTCGATGAGTTTCATTTGATGTGTTTCATCCATTCTTCCTCGCCGCTGGCTTTGATGAGCCATTCTTTGAGGACGTTAATTGCATCGGCACGGTTCATTGACGAGATGTAGGTGAGCCGATTGTTTTCACCTTCACCGAAGGGCGCTACCAGAAGTATGAAGCCGTGGTTGTCCGGCAGTTTTGCTCCCACGGCGCGAGCCGCTTCTTTCAGATATTCTTTGTCCATATTTGTTTTCGAGTTCGACGTGTCCAGAACCACTTGCTGCTGCGAAAGTGGCGGGCGCACGTCATCGGTTAATTCGGTCGCGCCTTGTCCGCCACTTCGCAGAGCGCGGCGTTCGCCTCATGCCTGCGCCTGAGCTTGATGTGCGCTCGATACCATTGGAGATCATGGTATGCCGGACCCGTGAGGTAGATGCCAGTGCGCCGGACCACAAAGCCCCGTTTCATTCGTCCATCCGGTTCACAGAACTTGTTGATGGTGCTCAGTGGCACCGCCCTCCATGTCCAGATGATCGTCAGCTTATCGGCCCACCACGGCGTTGGAATGGTGCGGCCACGCCACCAGTATCGCAAAAGGCGAACAAACCGGATGCAGGCAACGGCTCGATTGAAGTCTGTCGTGTTTGCGTTCATCTTGTGCTCGCCGTCGCCTGATCCGGGACGTGCGCTGTAACTCCCCGAATCAGCGCGTGGAGTTGTTCGATTGTGATTGTGGCGATTCTGAGCGTAGAGACGTGCCCCTCTTGGGTGGACAGGAATACGCTTCCGTCATCTTCCAGCCTCACTTGGACGCTGATGTTTTTGTGCCAGAAGTCCCGGCCTTTCCACGCGCAGAAGCGATTGTGAGGCTTCCGCACACGAAACTCTTGCACGTCTTCCGTGCAGTCCACCAACAGCGAACAAGACGCTGCTCCCAATTCGTCGAGCGGTGTAGTTTTCTCTGTCATAGTTGATCCTTTCCGCCCTCCTCATGGGAGAGCTTTGCGTTCAGCCAACCCCCCGACGTAATGCCAGAAGGAAAGGAAACCGAGCTTGAGACATTTCTTCGGATGTATCGAGGATACACCGATGAGCAGATCATCGAGAACTCCGCCGGGTGCCGCGAGGGGACAACGCGAAGACTTGCAGCGGAGTATGTTATCCGCGCCCGCGCTGATGCAGCAGCCAGATCAGAGCTGTTGGCGATACGCCAAGATGTCGGAGACATTCGCGCCCGCCTCCGCTCATCCGAATGGCGGACGTTCACGCTTTGGTTTGCACTCATCGCTCTCATTGTGGCAGCCTTGTCGTTGGCACGAGATTATTTGAGGGTTGAGCGGGCGTCGGTGGCGCCAGCAGCTCCAGCCGTCGCACCCGCGAGTGCAGACTCCAAGGCCCGAACAGATGAAACAGTTGTATCGCCAGCAACGCCGCCACCGCAATGAACAGGGCTTTATCAGTTTTCATTTTATGAGCAGCCAGAGCCAGCCATCTCACCACTCAGAGGCAGGTGACGCCCTGAAAGGATCACCCGCCGCCAACCCCAAGGCAGAACAAGGAGGATGCAGGCAACGGCTCATTGACGTTTTGCTTTGTATTCATAGTCTTTACTTCGCCGTCGCCTGATCCTCGGCGTTCGCCAAAGCATCTTCGACGAGTCGGCGGCATGGATCGGGTATCCAGTGCCCGAGATGGTCAATGTCGCCGAGCAACACCTTGAGCGCGTTTCGGAGTTTGTCCGAGCCAGCCTTGTCGCGCATCCGAGCGTCAGCTTCGGCGCGATACCACGCATACACCTCCTCCATTGTTGGAGGCGGCATAGAGGCTGTTGGCTCATCGAATGGCGAACAAGTGGCTGCACACCGACAGCCGGGACTTGGTGGGGTATCGAGATCAGTTTCCATTTTGTGAGTCGGCTGCTTCGTTGTTGGTTTGCGCCCCCGGCTGCCGGTGAGCCAAGACGTTCAGTGTTTGCATGGCGGCGGCTTCGGAATTGCTAACCAATGGGTTCGATCATCGTCTATCCACGGTGCCCAGCCACGCGCTGAGATACTGCTCGTTGACCATTCCCTAGAGCGCCACGAGCCAGCGATGATCCACTGTGATTTTCTAGGCATTCGCTTCGATTTCGACACCCACACTGAACCCGGCGCGGCACCCCGACAGACGGGGCTTGGTGGTTTCGCTTTGGCGTTTTTCTTCATAGGGTGTCCTTCGCTTCGGTTGAGTCTTCCGCCCCCGTCTGCCGGTGCGCTTTATCGTTCGG
>ERZ1292642.29-Hain-H14-01um-R1-29-length-73360-cov-7_pt1 | contig 73360 bp, 110 predicted proteins | sample MGYA00564403_ERZ1292642 | MGnify/ENA primary metagenome ERZ1292642 (study PRJEB36523, sample SAMEA6512643) | groundwater metagenome | collected 2019-01-09 | study: AquaDiva: Metagenomics assemblies of 32 groundwater samples
GGCTTGGCATCTTCAAGAAGACCGGCATGAAGGTCGAAGCTCGCATCAAGGACCACTTTCTCGTTGATGGCAAACCCGTAGACATGATCTTGGTGGGCAAATGGAAATGACCGTTGAAGACAGCATTAAGGACTTCTGGGACAAGCAGGCCGATAAATACAAAACTTCAGACCTAGCAACGGCTCCAGACCATCATTACCGAGAACTTGAGATCAGCCGCATCCTGCCGCACCTGAGCGACGGGAGCCATATACTCGATATCGGCTGCGGCAATGGCTACTCAACTCTCAAGTTTGCGATTGAGAACCCTGGGGCTACGATCCTAGGCGTTGACTACTCCGAGAAGATGATCAAGCAGGCCATCGACCATCTCCATGGCCATCCAGAGGTTAAGAACGTCAGCTTTCTTATGGGCGACGTTCGGCGGCTTGGCGACCTGAAGAAGAAATTCGATATCATCGTCAGCGAGCGCTGTCTGATCAACCTCACAACATTTGCTGAACAGCGGCACGCTCTCTTGCAGATGAAATATGCGCTCAATCCAGGCGGTAAGCTCATTCTAGTCGAGAATACTATTGAGGGCCTAGATAGGCTCAACTCGCTACGCAAGAAGTTCGGGCTCGAAGATATCAAAGAGCGCTGGCATAACCATTATTTGCCGCAGTTCGATTTTCTCAAGTTCGCCCGGCTGCACTTTAAGGTCCAGACCGTCGATAATATCGGCAGCCTCTACTACATCATGTCGCGGGTCATGTACGCCAAGCTCTGCGCGATGGAAGGGAAAGAACCAGACTACAATCATCCAATCAATCGCATCGCCTCGCAGATGCCATCTTTGCCCGCTTATGCATGGTCGCCAAATTATTTGTTCGTTATGAGGAATGTATGAAGCAAGAAGAGGCTTTCCTGAAAGGCGAAGGCGATGCTTGGTTCCGGCGGAACAAGGACAAGATGCGGACTGGCGAGGATAAGGTCCTGAGCGCTATCCGCCAGTGCAGTATCAAGCCCGTTGGGGTCCTGGAGTACGGCTGCTGTGATGGCTACCGCCTGATCAGGATCAGGAATGAATTTAAATGCGAGTGCGTCGGCGTCGAGCCAGCATGGGCTGCCCTCTATGAGGGGCGCAATGCCGCACGAGAGGCAGGCGTACATATGTTCCAAGGCTCCGCAGCAACTTTCGATGTTCGCGAGCCCGGATTGTATGACCTCGTAATCTTTGGCTTCTGTCTCTATCTTTGCGACCGGGAAGACTTGTTCAAGATTGTTATGCTCGCTGATCGTGTTCTAGCAGACGGCGGGCACTTGATTATCCATGATTTCTTTCCGAACGAACCCCAGTCCAGAATCTATGAGCACGCACCTGAGTTACGATCTTACAAGATGGACCATAGCAAGCTGTTTACCTGCAATCCAGCATACAAGCTGGTTGAGTATTTTGCACCTGATAATGAACAAGGCGATGGCGTTGCTGTACTGCGCAAAGACCTTGCCAATGCGTGGCCACTGCGATGAAAACTATCGGCGTCATTGGACTGGGGTCTATCGGGCTTCGCCATGCCAAGAACCTCATCGCCATGGGGCACAAGGTCATTGGCTATGATCCAGACCCGAGTGCCCAGCACGAATTGCTGATAGCTGGCGGCGAACTGTCCGAAGCTATCTATCCCTGCGGTATGGGAGTAGAGGCCGTTGTCATAGCGAGCCCAACATCAGAGCACTACAACAATATCTATCAGTGCTTGAGCAGGAACTTTCCGGCCATCTTTGTGGAAAAGCCCTTCATACATTCTAAGCATAATATCTCCGAAGCAGAGAACTGGCTGGCACTTGCACGCAAACGCGGTCAGGTTGTTATGACTGGTCATAACCTGCGCTTCCACCCGTTGGTTATTAAGGCCAAGCGATGGATGTTTAAGTGCCATGAACCTACAAGGGCGAAGTTTGTGGTCGCCCAGAGAAGCACTAAGCCTGCTTACTTTAGAGATGGCGTTACGCTTAATTGGGCCATCCACGAAATCGACCTAGCCCTCTATCTTCTTGGGCCAGCTAAAGTCACGGCAGCACATGGAACCAACATCGTTATCAACGCCACGCTAGAGCACGACAATGGCTGCATCACAACGATCTATGCTGACTACATCACTGACCCAGAGGTTAGGGAATTTCACATCGGAAGCGACGATTCTGGCTTCAAAGCCAATCTGGTTTCGCCCGCTGAAACTTGGGACGAGGTCTACAAGCGTGAGATGGAGTGGTTTCTGGACTCCATCGACAAGGACACTGTGAGCGGCACTCCATACTACGGAGCTTCTGGCTATGAAGGTCTAGAAGCCGTCAAGATCGCACTCGACATACAGAAATTGGCAGGGCTATGAAAACAGTTGGTATTGTTATCGCCCGCATGGGCAGCACACGGCTTCCTGGCAAGGTGCTCATGGACCTTAATGGGGTTCCTGTTCTTGCCTGTACGGTAAATGCCGTACTGACAGCGGTCGGGGTCGATGATGTGGTGGTAGCCACGACTACCGACATCAGAGACGATGCTATCGTGGAGTGGTGCATCAATAATGGCATTAGCTACTTCTGCGGTAGCGAGAATGACGTACTAGCACGTTTCACTGGCGCGGCGGCTGGCGCTAAGGCAGATGTGGTTATTCGCGTAACCGCTGATTGTCCATTTCTCGACCCAGCAGTCATTGGCGAGGTCATCGCGCTCCGCAATGCAACGGATGCCGACTACGCCTCGAATGTGAACCCGCCCACTTACCCTGACGGGCTTGATTGCGAAGTCTTCAAGTTCTCTGCGCTCAAGGTCGCCCATAATCGGGCGGTGCGGCCAACTGACCGGGAGTGCGTCACTCAATATATCATGCGGAACAAGGATATGTTTCATATTGAGAATGCGACTTGTCCGGTGCCGGGGCTGCACAAAGAGCGCTTTGTGCTGGATACGGCTGACGACCTGAAGTTCTGTCAGGAGATCGCTAAGAGGCTTATACGGTGGCCAGCATCCTATCTGGATATCCTGAAGATACTCGATAAGGAGCCTGAGCTACGCAAGCTCAATGCCGGGCATCCTCGCAACGAGAGATTTTATGAGGCTATCGCGACTGAGAAGGTCGATAGGGATTTCAAGAAGAGTAGGGTGTTTCTCAAGAAGGCCGAAGAGATCATTCCTCTTGCTACTCAGACGTTCTCCAAGAGCAAAATCCAGTTTCCACCTGAGTTCTCTCCCTTGTTCCTGAGCCATGGAGATGGGGGATACGTCTATGACCTGGACGGAAACGATTATGTTGACCTTGTTGGGGCTCTCCTGCCTGTTGTACTGGGTTATCGTGATCCTGACGTAGACCACGCCATACGAAGTCAATTGGCCTCTGGTATTAGTTTCTCTTTGGCTTCTGAGCTTGAGTATAAACTTGCTGAAACGCTCGTCCGGCTGATCCCTTGTGCAGAAATGGTGAGGTTTGGTAAAAATGGCTCTGATGTTACGACCGCCGCTATCCGCTTGGCCCGGTATCATTCTGGGCGCGACCATATTGTTCTTGCTGGCTATCACGGCTGGCATGATTGGGCCATCGGATGGGACCCGGAGCGCAACCGGGGAGTTCCCGCCGTGGTTCGGGGGCTCTCGCATAAGGTAAACTTCGGGGACATCGCGGAAGTCGAACACCTGCTCAAAAAGCGCAACGTCGCGGCGGTTATCGTTGAGCCAGATGGTGGTGGCCATAACGACAATCAGTATCTTAAAGACCTTAGAGAGCTTTGCAACAAGCACGATGCCATACTGATCTTTGACGAGATTATCACTGGCTTTCGCTGGGACCTGGGCGGCTATCAGAAGCTCTGCGGAGTCACGCCTGATTTGGCTACATTTGGCAAGTCCATGGCCAATGGAATGCCTATCTCTGCATTGGTCGGTCGCAAGGATATCATGAAGTTCCTGCCCAGAGTGTGCTACTCAGGCACCTTCTTTGGCGAAACGCTCTCCATCGCGGCAGCTATCGCAACCCTCGACAAGATAGAGAAGGAGAACGTCTGCGGCAAGCTGTGGCTCACGGGCACGGACCTTTCCAAATCAGTTCAAGCGATGCTTGATGACCATGGGCTGGAAACCGCAATAAGCCTCTACGGGGACATGCCCCTGCGGCGGCTGGAGTTCAGTAACGCAAGGGTTAAGACACTCTTTCTGAAGGAAATGATCGCATCTGGAACTCTCTTGATAGCAAGCCACAATATCATGGCTGCTCACGGTGAACCCCAACTCAAAAGGGTCCTTAATTCGTACAGCCATGCGCTTTCCGTGGTTGCAGACTCGCTCAAGAAGAACGATATCGATACCAGGATAGCTACCTCAATTCCTGAGAACGTGTCGGTGCGATGATGGCTAATCCATTCAAGGCTGGAGATAGAGTTAGATGCGTTACACCAAATCTCCACCTTCATGCTGGAATGGAATACAGGGTCACAAGAACAGAGAATAACTTTATCTGGATTGATCATCACAACCAAGATTACGAAGGTGGCTGGGACACTAGACGGTTTGTCCCCTGGACAAATACAGAAAGCAAAATGGACCCAGCGTGGTCCCTAGACGAGATTGAACAGGCACAAGCTCTGGTCCAGGAGATCAGCAATGGCTAAGGGCTATCCTTGGGGCTACGATATATTCAGTGACGTAAAGGAATTTGAGAAGGCTCTTTGGTATTATCGTCACGATACCGGAGACAATACGCCCGTCAGGTTTGAAGCAAATATAGCCTCAGACCAGATAATCTTGGCCGTCAGGCCAAAGGGCGGTGGCAAGTGGTGGCGCTACTTCACATTCTTTACTCGCTACGAATTGGCGTCCGGGGCACAGCACCACGAGTTCCGGGCAAGGCTGACCAGATACATTGACGAGGCTACCAATCCACCAGCTACACCAATGCCTGTTGACTACTCTCTGGACGAACTTGAGTTGGCGCAGGATATGATCAAGGAGCTTACGTGAGGTCAGTTCTGGTAACAGGCGGATCAGGCAGTTTTGGACATGCGGTCGTCAAACGTCTTCTGGAGCAGAAGTATCCACCGGATCGCATCATTGTGTACTCGCGTGATGAACAGAAACAGGACCAGATGGCCCGCAAGTATGGTCATTCTAACAATCTTCGGTTCTTTATCGGTGATGTTCGAGATGAGTCGCGTCTTACAATGGCTATGCGTGGCATTGACATGGTGTTCCACGCCGCCGCCCTGAAGATCGTACCGATTGCTGAGTACAATCCCTTCGAGGTTGTTCAGACCAATATCCACGGGGCTGAGAATGTTGTCCGCGCTGCTATCAACTCTGGCGTCAAGAAGGTCATCGCGCTCTCAACCGATAAAGCCGTCAATCCAATCAATCTATATGGAGCAACTAAACTCGCAGCAGAGAAGATATTTGTCGCAGCCAACAATCTTTCTGCGGGAGCTACTGGGTTTAGTGTGGTTCGTTACGGTAATGTTGTTGGCAGTCGTGGTTCCGTGGTTCCTCTCTTCACATCCTTAGTGGCAGAGGGTAAGCCACTGACGATTACCGACCGCCGTATGACCCGGTTTTGGATTGAGATGGATCATGCGGTTGATTTCATCTTGCGGTGTTCGGATCAAGCCAGAGGACGCGAGATATTCATCCCAAGGATTCCGTCAGTGAAGATAACAGACCTCGCACTCGCATTCCAGCCAGAAGTTGGCTGGGCTATCACAGGAATCCGACCCGGTGAGAAGATACATGAAACGCTTATGACTGAAGACGAGGCACGCTTTGCTTGGGAGAACAACGAGGGATTCGTTATCCTGCCATCTGGCAAGCCCAAGATGTTCGTGAACAAGGTTCATGATGGATTTCGTTATAGTTCAGACACCAACACTCACTGGCTCACAGCAGAACAGTTGAAATCATGGGCGCAAGGCTCTACGACAAAACCCCAGCTATCCTTGGTGGCCACGAGCTAGTTGACGAGGCGCTGCCTAAGTTCAATACGATTGGGGATGAGGAACTTACCGCAGTCATTGGTCAGCTTAGCAGCGTGTTTGCTCTTTCCGGGTACATCGGCGGTGTCTACAAAGGTGGATACTTTGTCGAGACCCTGGAGGGCAAGTTCTCCGAGGCTATCCGCTGCAAGAACTCAGTGGCTTTCAATTCAGCTACCAGTGGTCTGCTCGCAGCGGCTTATGCCATCGACCTAGGGCCTGGAGACGAGTTTATCGTTTCACCCTTTACTATGTCGGCTACCGCCGCCGCTCCCGCTTTCCTTGGTGCCACACCCGTATTCGTAGACATAGAGCCGGTAACTTTTTGTATTGACCCCGAGAAGGTCAAGAGTGCGATTACAGCAAAGACAAGGGCGATCTTTGCTACTAACCTCTTCGGGCACCCCGCTCAATTGGCAGTACTTCGCAAACTCGCAGATGCGAACAACCTCTTCCTTATAGAAGATGCCGCGCAATCCCCCTTCGCCATGGAGGGAAAGAAGTTCGCAGGGACAGTAGGGCACATCGGAGTTTTTAGCCTTAATGTCCACAAACATCTCCAGTGCGGGGAAGGCGGTATCTGCGTAACCAGCGACGATACGCTGGCTGATCGTATGCGAGAGTTTAGGAATCACGGCGAGTTATTTCAAGACGGTCGTATCGGTCTAAACCTGCGGATGACTGAAACATCGGCAGCTATCGCAGGCGCGCAACTCCTCAAGGCTGAGAAGATCATCACTGGCCGCATTGAGCAGGCTCAGATGCTCCTCAATGGCTTTGATGAGATGCCAGGGATCAAGACTCCTGTGACTCGCAAGGGCTGCGTGCATGTGTACTACACGGTGCCATTCCTGTACGATAAATCTATCGTTGGTATCTCTAGGGATACATTCCTGAAGGTGGTCCATCAAGAGTTCTTCCAGCATCGTAAGAAAACAGATGTGAACCCGATATCCCATGGATACGTCAAACCACTATATCATCTACCCGCTTTCCAAGGTCTGCCACATCACTGTCCGGTGGCCGAAGACCTCCATAATCACACACTCGTTTACTTTGAGAATTGCACCTACTCGCCTTCTGTTAGACAACTATCTCAGATCGCAAAGGTGTTTGAGAAAATCATCGATGCCGCAATGAGAGGAGACCTGAAGGATGACTGAGGAGCAAATCATCGACGCCATCACGCTCGCCAGAGCACAGAACAATAAATCCTGGATGAATCTTTTAACTTTAGCACTCAAGGTTGCACCAGTGGAGACCAGGGCCATACTCAGTCGCATCAACCGTCAGGACCGCAAGATATCGGAGCTTCTGAATGAACTCGCAGGCGCACAAGCAAACGATGAAGGTCACGCTGGCTGACCGTGACGTGGGGGATGATTTCCCGCCTTATGTGATTGCGGAGATCGGGGCTTCCCATCAGGGGGACCTGAAGAAGGCCCTGCGGCTCATTGTGGCGGCCAAGCAGGCTGGCGCTGACTGCGTAAAATTTCAGGCATATGAGCCTGACACTATCACGATGAATTCTGATCATCCTGATTTTCTCATCAAGGATGGTCCATGGAAAGGCCGGAAGCTCTACGAGCTATACGAGGAGGCCTATACGCCATTCAAGTGGTTTCCTGACCTGTTTGCGATGGCCAAGGAATTAGGCATCACGGCGTTCGCGTCGGTGTTTGATCGGTCGTCGGTTGATATGCTGGAGAAACTAAACTGCCCGTTTTACAAAATAGCGTCTTTTGAGTTTTGTGACATTCCACTGATCCAGTATGTAGCAAGCACTGGGAAGCCTTTGATACTTTCCACCGGCATGGCATCGCATGCCGAGATCAAGCAGGTCGATGGGTCAATAGACCCTTGGTACGCCAGGGTATATCTACACTGTGTTTCTGGATATCCGATTGAGCTTAAAGATGCCAACCTAATGAGGATCAAATATCTGCGTAGCAACTACCTTGTGCCTATTGGGTTGAGCGACCACACCCTTGGTTGGATCGCTCCTGTTGCTGGGGTTACTCTCGGGGCCTGCGTAGTCGAGAAACACTTGACGCTGGACCGCCAAGAGGGCGGGCCTGATGTGGCATTCTCACTGGAGCCAGTAGAGTTCCGCTACATGGTAGACGCCATCCAGGCTACTCATGAGGCTCTGAAGCCTTCTGTGGCTGCAAGCGAGCAGGTCCACCTTCCTTACCGGAGGTCGCTGTACGCGGCAGCGGACATTGCTGCTGGCGAGCGCCTTTCTTCCGAGAATGTCTGCTCCATCCGCCCAGGAGGCGGCCTCGCTCCGCAACTCTATCCTTACGTTCTTGGAGTAGCTGCTTGCCGTAGCGTTCGACGCGGCCATCCACTCTCACTGGATGACCTTCATATGGACGAAACTCTACATGAAGCTTGCAGCCTAGTGCGCTCGCAATCTTCTGGAGCGTAAACATCCTGACATTGACCAGAGTTTCACTCTCAAGCCGATGGATAGCTGCTGAGCCCGCGCCGGATAGCTCTGTTAGCTGGGCTAGCGTGAGGCCAAGGCGCTTACGGTGGAATTTGATATAGTGGCTAATGCGCCGGGCACGGTCGTCTGTCAGCATTGAAGCTCTCTATGAAGTCGCGGGCGTCTTCGATTTCCTCCAGGGTAAAGGCTGGAGACATCTCTATTTCTGGCCTTGGGGCTTGGACACTCATCACGCCAAGTGTAAGCCCGCCGATTAATTGCGGGACCGCTCGCTGCGCATATGTCTGATATGCGGCTTGATGGATTTGTTCAATAGTCATTGGCTGGATCGTCCCGTAACCGCCGCCAAGGATGCCACCCGGGTAAATCCCAGGAACCGTATTTGTCGTGGTCGTGGTTGCCCATCCGGCCGATTGATCAGCAGTATCAATGATATTGTTATAGAAGGTGACTGGGTCTCCAGTTGACATTTTGGGTTCCTCTCGCTTGCCACTGAGGGGCTGGTTGTTGTTCCACATGGTCATTGCAGCTTGGTTCCATCCGGGGGGAAGTGCTGGGTCTTGATCTTGATACCCCCGTCAGCAATCTCGACATAGAAAGCGCCCTCCATGTCGGCTAGTTCCTCCCGCTTGACATGAATCTCGCCACCGGCCCGGTCAACCAGCGCTGCCAGTACACGGAGCGCAATCGTGACCTTGAACATGGGGTCTTCGGGGTCGCCACTCTCGTCTGAGAACTGGATATCCTGCATGGGGTTCTCCCTGTGGCACGCCCGCCATCCTAGGGCGAGCGTGCGGGCTGTCAATGTGGAGCGGGGATGCATCCGGCTCGTCGGGGGGTACCAAAGGAGCCGTTAGTGGTTCTCACTTGATGCGCCCCCCCGCATAAGGGGAGATGGTGGAGCCCCAGAGGCTTGCACTCCGGTAATGCTGCTAGGCGGCTGCGTCGTATCTGACCAAGGCAGCGGTGCCTACGTTGGCCCCGTAACGGTAGCGGGGCTCGGTATCGATCCGAGTCGGCCCAGTTTATGAGACTGGGTGGGCTACCTAGCCTCCCCGCAGAATTCAATCGGGACAAGGGTGTTTAAGATCCCTCCATCGTCTGGTCTTGGCGTGACTTACCGCCTATGACAGCTTACAGCGCGCGGTCTTCAATCAAAGGATTGGACACTGTTGGTTTACAAGACCAGCCAGTATGTCCCGATTGATGACATATAAGATACGAGACAAAGCGGGTCAAGAAAAAAGAGAGGCATTAACCTCTCTCAGGTGTTATCCGGCCGGATACTAAAATTCTGCTGGGGCCAATCACTTTATTCTGACCGTCGCCTAGGCAAGGATCTCTGTTCTCCTCGAACTCCCCAACGGCTCCTTTGTGGACACGGGTTGTAGATAGGTCGATACTCTTAGTGGGTCAAGTCGTCATCGTCCCGGTCGTCATCTTTTCTGGGCTGGTTGTGGTGGAAGCCAATAGCGTCCCGCAGGACACCCTGACGTAGCCGTGGGGTCAGGGCTCCCTCGCGAGGAATACGCGGGATAGACAGGTGGCAGTATTTATCCCACCTGATCGGTTTGGGCTTTTGCCGCATTTAGTGACCAGTCCCGGCTGCCTTGATCATCATGGCCACCATTTCGTCCGCCGTCATCCCTAGTTCCTTAAGCTGACGGGCGACCTGGGGAGACAAGATAACTTCCTTAGTTCCAAGCATGGACTTGCGAAACTCCTCGGGGGTCGCCTCCTTAATGTCCTTCTTGAGTTCCTTGATCTCATCGTCTGTCAGTTCAGGCATGGTTTTGTCTATCTTGATCTTCATGGCTCTCTCCTCTTAGTGCGGCTTCGGCTTGGTGGGTTCCTCAAAGTCCTCCAGCAGGCGGACTTGGATGCCATGCTGGGTCTGCTTGGCTTGGAACTGCCTGCTCATCATATGACCCATGAACTTGTTTACTTCCTCCTGAAGCTCGGAGAACTTATCGGCCCAGAGATCATCCACAGAGCGCATCTGATAAAAGTGATAAGCCAGCATGAAGCTGACGCCGACAAGTATCCAGTGCAGCCAAGCTATCTCTGGAACTGCCGTAATACCGAAGTAGATATTGAGGAATCCGGCAAGGCCGTTGACTACTACAGCAGTCCAAACCGAGTGAAATACTTTCTTGACCCGCTCCATTAAAATCCTCTCCCTAATGATTGGCATGTGCGCCAGACGTTATCCTGACCGAGAACCATACAGTCTTCCGGCTTGGCGTTAGGTCCCGCTGGGATGGTCGTACAGGCACCAAGCAAGACCAAGACTAGGCTAACCAGAATGCCAAGGCTTGCTCCTATCATTACATAGCGCATGGGCTCCTCCCCAAAAGAAATTGTACCAGCGGTTGGCCGCTACCCCAACATCCTGCCATTACAAAGGGCGCTCGCGGAAGCACCTAGTCAAAGGCCGTTCGTCGTTTCCAAGGAACGAATTTGAGCTACACTGGTAGAAGAAGATGTAACCCATATTGGGGAAATGTCAACCGTGTTTAGCGACCGGATTTCTCGAAAATCAGCCGGGCCATGCCGCAGAGCAGGGCTCCCACCATGAGGGTGCCCAAGAGCACGTATATGATGAGTCCGACAGTCATTTTAGGGACCTTAACTGGTAGAGCCGGGCATAAAGCATCGGATAAGGGTTTTTCCATTGTCGATATAGGGCCAGACAATCGCGTAGCCTACTTTGTTTGGGACTGTGACCAGGGCTTGGTCGTCTACCTTGTGCCAGACCCCATTGAGCCGCACGTTGTAGGTGCCGCCGTCCAGGTTCCAGTCGGGGTCCTCTATACGAAGGCCATCCGCACTGGAGCAACAATTGTTCTTGCGCTGGTTCTGGAGACCATTGAACCAGTCTTTGTTGGGAGATTGCGCATAACGCCCGTCATCTCGGGCAAGAGAGTTAGAAGTAAATAATAATATTACAGCCATCCATATGGCTAGCCACACAGGTTAACCTCTAAAAGTGACATCCCACATGAATTTCCAGAACGCAAAGGCTCCTGCGAGCACAACCAGCGCAAGAAGCCCTGCAACGATCCAGCCGGAGTCCATAAGGTATAAGAACCTTACGCTGGCGGTGGTGTGACAACTGGCGTGACCTTGTCGCTCTCGGCATCCAGCTTGGAGGTTGCAAGATCGATAGCGCCCTGGGTCGCAGGATCATTGACCTTGACGACAAGCTGCTCAACCAGAGCAATGAGCCGGTCTACCGCCGTGGTAAGTCTCGTTACGTCAGCCATGTGTTCCTCCGCGTGTTCAGCTAAAACCTCGACGGCATCAGCAAGATCATCGATCTTGTCCTCAAGCCGAAAGAAGGAGTCCCGATTTGGGTTGCAAAGCCATGATAGCATAAGAGCGACTATAATCCTACTTCAACCATCCTGGCCAGCGATGATTTTGCCGGTGCCAAGCATGAGCCGCCACAATAGCGGCCTGGGCCTCAATCCTGAAGGAAGTCCACTGGTTACAGACCATGGACCCATCAGGCTGACGCTCGCAGCAAACACAGACAGGGGCTAAACGGCTCCGGGTTTCACCCTCCTCGCAGGCATCACAGGTAGACCTGCCTGCGAACTCACAAAGGGCTTTGGCTACTTGGTCGACCATGTGTATACTACCTTGGATGGTTCGCCGGTTTTAGAGTTTCTGGCCCAGGGCCGCCGAAACCCAAGTTGTCCGCACAAAGAGCACCTAACGTAGACAACAGGCGGCCCATCGTAGTGTGGCCCCTGGGTGCCAGTCTCAACCCACTGGTGGACGGCCTCCACATTCACTCCTCCTCAAAGCCCCCGAGCATAAAGTACAGGAATGCTCCCAAGGCCAGAAGCCCGCAGGCGACCGCTATTCCGGTCCACATTACCCGACCTCATGTCTTTGACTCTTCTGCGGAATCTGCTAATTTCAATCCAGAAAGCCCGCCGTGTGACACCCACTTGAGGTACTTCGCTGGCGAGCCCCAGCAGGCAGACGGAGCCCGGTTATACAAGAACTGCACATAGTCAGGAATACGATCCCGGTTAATGTGATCCGCCCGACCAATCGCCTCCCGCAGGTCATTACATAGGACCGCCGCCAGAAAGCTCCCAGGTTCAATCCCACTCTCAATATACAATCTCATCCCAGCCCGCATATGCACAGGAAGTATTCCCCACATAGCCTCCTGCTCAAGCTCCTTCCGGTAATCCTCTAAGACAGTCATAACTCCCTCCATAACTCCTAGGGCCAGAGTTGATCGAACTCACCAAGAAGAACCCTAGAACATCTGGCTTGCTTGTTAGACACATGATCCTTCACGGTATCTTCTTGGAACCTATAAGTTCTCCGCTTATCCCCGCGCATCCCACTACCAACCTGCCCCCGACGCAAAGCATTGGCCTCCTGATGGTTCTTATCCTGTGATATCTGCGCGAGTGCCTTCTCTATCTCCTCCAGAGCCAGTCGCCTGGAATTCTCCCGCGACCGGGTCTCAGCCTTACGGACCAATCCAGTCGGTACATGCGTCATCCGGCAAGAGTTCTGATGCTTGTTCCGGTGCTGCCCGCCAGCACCCGAGCCAGAATACCACTCGACTTTCAAATCCTTTTCTACTACAGTGACTTGCACCGCACTGTCCGGGTCCAGAACCGCCACTGTAACAGTCGATGTATGGACCCTCCCGCGCCGCTCAGTCGGAGGAACCCGCTGTATCCGATGCCCACCAGCCTCATTATCCAGCCGCTCAACCCCGGCCCCAGAAACTTCCAGGAGCCCAGGACCAAGCAGGCGGTGCTTTCAACCAACCCGCCCACAAAGCCGAATATACCCCCGCAGAAGGTCACCGCAAAATAACTCACTGTCCCGACCACCCTCAGCAGACCTAACCTCCAGTAACCGTCTCATATCATCCTCCATACCCAATCAGGGTTTCAGTCACAGATATACATAGAGTATCTAAAGACACAAGACCCAATTAGGGTGACTAGCAAAATTATATGCAGATGCCGGAAAGTCGAATCCCCATCGAGAGTGGGACTCCACACAGCCCCTCCCCCCGTCGCGGGACCCTCCCATGCATCGGCTGAACCTAAGGCACCCTGCTACCGGCTGGCTAGTAGCATACTATGCTACGATGCCCCGCTCTATTAGAAATACTATTCTACTGACCATGGCCACACCATACCAGCATACCGTTGCTGAAAGAGACCATACGCTCGTTTAGAGTCTTTCAAGCTCAATGATTGCAGGCACTACTTGGCCATATGCCCCTAGAACGGGCTAGGAAGTCTGCTGGTAGGCTCTTGGGTTTGCGCTAGGGGGAGCACGGGCTAGGCTGGAAATCTAACCTATCGCCTTCTTATGCTCGATAGCCTACCAATGAGGTCAAAGCCTAGCCTGAGTGATACACATCATGTCTAGTCATAGCGTGATTGCATACCTGCCATGCATCCAAGCTCTACCCAATGTGGGTTAGACGTGCTCTATGTGTGTCTCGTTAGATAGACACATGAGGTACTGATCGACTCACTTGCTACTTGTTGCGGCCCTTACATGGTTCCCGCAACACCGCCCGATATCCCAGATGGGGCGCATAACCGGCAAGCCTTGTAGAGCCGGAACAAAGTGGGATAGGCAACGCGCCATAGGCGATTGTCGCGAGGATAGGTGATAGGCGCTTGCGCCTTGGGCCAAGACCACATGCTCGCTAGGCATTGTGTGCGGCTCCCCGAAAGTAGCGATGACGGGCGCGATCCTCCAGGGGCATGATCAGTTCCCCCTGAGACTGAAAAGCATTGCACCTAGCATGGACTCCTCGCGACCGCTGCAGCTGACATTTTGTTGGCTATCTTGCGGCGGACTTACTTACTGAAAACCATGGAGTCGTGTGGCCTAGCGTTATCGCGCAAAGCTATATGATTCCATGGCGTTAGTCCATTTAGGACATAGGAGAATCATATGCCACGCAACAAGGCAATGCGGCGCGTACTAAGGGCCAAGCTTGGAACCCGAAGTATGCGCCGTCAAAATACCAAAGTCATCGATGGCAGCAAGACCAAAGGTGACGGTAAGGGCAATCATGGCGCAGTCCGCAAGCGGGCACAAAAACCTTCTACCCGACTCTCGGAACTGGAACGCTATTTGCCCGAGTAAATACAGCCCGGCTAATAACCGGGCATTTGGTTATTGAGAGGAGAGGACATGGTTGCAATCAAACAAGATACACTTGACGGCAAGCTTATCGGCTATTCGGATGAGACCGAATTTCTTATCCAAGTCGGCCGATATAGAGGCGCATACAAAACGCGGTATCGGATCATTGGCAATCTCGGCCAAGCGGTCTTGTATTATCGCGGAATCAATATCGGTAACGGTTACAAAAAGCGCCTTTATGCCCCTTGCATGAATAAGCCGACTCTTGCGCGAGCTAAGTCATTGGCCGGTTAACTACCGGCCTTTAGCTCATTTCGAGCACTAGAGGAGAGTTATACCATGGCTATGAAACACAGTGTTGCGGACGGCAAGCTGGTTATCGCCATCGACGTGGACGATGCCAGCAAACAACGCGCGCCACGATCCAAGAGCGGCAAGTCGCAACTCGTCGCATCGACTGGCGGGGTCGTTCACATCCCGGAGGCTGGCGTTAAGCTGGCGCTCAACGTGACTTGCTAAGTATTCTAATACCACTTTGGCTGGCTGCTTAGCCAGCCGTTTGTCCATTTGGAGTGGACGTAAGAGGAGAGACCAATGGCTAGATTCTGCGAAGATGGCAGCGCGTATATCGCAGCATTGTTGAAACGCGGCTTCCGCGAAATCGGCAGCGGTGCTTATTCAACCGTGCTCGCTAAGCCGGGATCAGACCGAGTCGTCAAAGTCCTGCGGCGGGACCTGGATGCTTGGGGCGAATATGTCCATTGGGCAACAACAGCAGGCTTTGCGGGGTCGTTCGCTCCCAAAGTCTATTCGTTCAAGCTCTATTCGGGATTCTATGTGGCAATCATGGAAAGACTCGGCCGCTGTATCGATTGCCATGCGGATGAGGGAATCAAAACGCTATTCAATCTTGGTTCTCGGTATCCGTGGGACGTGGATCAATCCAAAGAGGCCAAGTCGCTCAATCCGCAATTCCATCACTTCATGATCGAGTTTCGGAAGCGCTTTGAAGGCTATAACCTGGACCTGCATGGTGGCAATTGGATGACAACGGAAAACAATAGCGGAGATACCCGCCTTGTGCTTGTTGATCCAATTGCTAGCCAAGCCAACAGCACGACGCCAATACGATGGCGCGTGAAGACCCCTGATTATCGTCAATTCACTTTGCCGGGCATCTAGCCCGGCGTTTGGTTATTCAGCAAGAGGAGAGATAACCATGGGTGATCGTGCTTTAGTTGTTTTCCATTCCGCCGATGGATCACGGGTATCCCCGACGATCTATCTGCATTGGCTGGGCGAGAAAGTTCCTGATCTCATTCAGGAACTGGCCACAGTCATGAAAGGACGCGAGGATGATGTAGAATACGCTTCTGCGCGCTTTTGCGCAATCGCGTGTGCCCATCAGCCGGGCCAGCTTTCAATTGGCTTGATGGAAACGCCAGCCGATATCATGACGAATGCAAAAGAGCATTCCCATGGTGACGCTGGCGTGATTCTGGTCGATGCGGACACCTTCGAATGGAAGGCTTATGGCGGCTACTTGGAAGATACCCAAGCGGCCTAAGACTATTGCCAGCGCAAATGCTGGCGTTTGCTCATATTGAGCCAAGAGGAGAAATTCATGGATAATACCAATACGGTGCAAGAGCTAACCGAACGCGAAAAGCGGCTTGTGCTTGCGCTGGTTATCGTGACCGGCGCAATGGAAAAGCTCAAGGAAGCCTTGAGCCAGGAAACCGGCAAAGAAGTAGCCATTATGGCTACCAATGGCCGCAAAGGAACGTCGCCTTTCGCGTTCACCGTCGATGCGCTCAAGGCCTGCTTTGGCGAGGATTCCAAGGAGGCTTCCAAGCGTTACCACGAGATTGAGTCTAATTGGACACAGTGGCCGGAAATGGTCGATGTGAACCTTGACGATCTCAAGGCCGCTGGATTGAACAGCAGCATTCGCTTGAACTGATACTTTGGGCAGGTATCCCCTGCCCGTTTGTTTATTGAGAGGAGAGAGACCATGACTAGATACCTAATGGCAATGCCTGAATCTGTAATGACAGCGGCGATCATAACCGCAGTCTTTGCACTCGTGGATTGGCTACTGGGCAACCCGACAAAAGACTACTTCCTGATAGCCATAGTTGCTTTCAGTGGTTCAATGTCAGCACACGTCAACGCTCAAGAGCGGGAGAAGGCCCATGACTAAGAAAGACTACATTGCGGTGGCTAAGATACTTGCTACACACCGCAATACAATCCCAGTGGATGCCTTTAACGATCTCACTGCGGATTTCTGCGCAATGTTCAAGGCAGATAACTCCCGCTTTGATGACCTGCGGTTTCATGCCGCTTGCACTGGCATAAAAATGATTGCGGGGAAATAACCCCGCGTTTGTCCATTTGGACGAAGAGGAGAGAAAACATGCCTATGTCTGCAACGCAAGTAAAGTATGCGCTCAAACGCCTTGACGACATCTACTGCGACAAAATCAAGGTCGCTGAAGTGGAGTCGGAAAAGAAAGGCACAACTGGCCTACCAATCGAGGACCTTGTCGCTGGCATCAAGTCTGGCAAGATCAAAGCCAGAAAGTCCAGTGATAAGATTGCATACTCGCGCGGGTATCTCTATTCGCCGGATGTGCACAAGGTATTCGACCTTTCCACAGTTTTGCCGGAACCCGACAAAGGTGAATTTGGCAAGCTCAAGAAGAAGATGGAGAAAGAATACCTGCGCATTAAGGACGAGTTAGTCCTTGGCGACAATGAGAAGGCCTTGGCCATGATCAAGGATTTTGAGACCAAGGAATACTAATAACTTTGGCCAGCGCCAATGCTGGCCGTTTGTCCATTTTACAATGAGGAGATGACAATGACGATGGACCTAAGCAAAAGGGCAATGCTTGTCAAAAGCCGTATCGAGCTAAGAGGCTTACTCGGGGAACGGCGCGATCAGGGCGCTACACAGCACGTTGAACAACAGTATAACGTGGCTGAACGGCGCGCCAAGGTCGGGAAGTTCCTCATTGCTCAGAATGTGAAGTCTGTCAAAGCAGTACGTGCATCAGCACAAGCTATCCGCCAATGTGTGTATCAGCACACATTTGCGTGGCTAGACACTGACATGCGATTGCTTCCGTCTAAAAACCACGACACATTTCGCACTGAGCATGACTTGGCGGTTGCCAAACATTTGGCGAATATCGAGTCTTATATCAACGACTATCCTTATCTGGTCGAGGATGCAAGACACCCTGCGCCACGTGGATTAGGTGAATTGTTTGATCCTAGTCAGTACCCGCCAGCCGAGAATATCAAAGGCCTGTTCAAGGCTACCCTGGAATATTGGCCAATGCCGACAACGAACAACTTTGTTGCTGACATTGCCCAAGAGGCAGCCGCAGAGGCCAAGGCTGGCATGGAACGCAAAGTACGCGAGATTATCTCGCATTCGTTCAACGATCTTGTTGCACGAAGCGAGCAAGTTGTCGCGCATTTTGTTACCAAGCTGGCAGAATACAAACCTGCGGGTTATCCTGCGGGTTATCGCGACAAGCCTGAAGGTATCTTTCGCGACTCGCTTGTCGATAACATGACGGATCTTGCGAAACTCATCCGTAATCTCAATTTTACGGATGATATCGACATCGAACAAATGGCCGTCAATCTGGAACGCCTAGCTCGATACACACCGGAACAGTTACGCCAAGCTCATTACCAAGACGAGCGTGATTTAGTTGGGGCTGAAGGCAAGCTATTGCTCACGAAGCTGGATCAAATGAAAAAAGTGGACCACGAAATAACCACTATCATGGATTCAGCCAAGGACTACATTTAGCAGGGGTAATTCCCTGCGTTTGTCAATTTAAGAGGAGAGACCAATGCCACAGTGGGAGTATCGTATGCGCAAGCACGGTGATGCATGGTTGGAGTTTGGCACCCCCAGCCACACCCTCAGAAGTATTGAGGCAGCTTATCGCCCCCCACTTTCACCGTTTCGGCAACTTGAAACTAATCTTTGGATAAGCGCAGATGGCTCATATGTCTTTCGACAGCAAAATGTTCTATCTGAGCCTCTTGCCATAAAGATGGACCCAGCATTCTCGCTGGATGAATTAGAGCTAGCACAAAAAATGATTGCCGGGAAAGAGTAACCCGGCATTAGGCATATTGCCAATGAGAGGAGAGAACCATGAATAATGTAGTGCCAATCAAAAATAATGACGACGAAAAGCAAGAGATTACGCTTGTTGTTACGACCGAAAGCTTCTGGCATTCGGTCGGGCGCGATCTCTCAACCGTTGTCATCTGGGGAGGCCCCATCGTTATCAATGAGCTAACTATCAAGTCAGGATTTGTTTCATTCCTGCTTGGTATGTGTCTGTTCATTTATATCGCATCGAGGCTTGTGCGCGAAGTCAAAAAGCGTGTCATTCGCGGCAAGACCGTTGACGATGTGGTTGCCAAGCTGCGCGTCAAGTTGCAGCAAGAGGATTTTCAATAATATTTGGGGGAGTAATCCCCCGTTTGCTCATACTGAGCCTATAGAGGAGAGACCTATGCTTAAGTGCACAACTGCAAAGCTGGCTGAAACCATTTGGCCGCTTGTGATGGCTGATATCCCTGTGTTGCTTCACGGCAAAACGGGCATCGGCAAGTCACAGGTCGTCAAGGAATCCCTGATGCCGTTGATTGCTCGGGAATACGGCCCGAGCATTCTTCACGACTACCGGCTGTCTAGCAAGGACATCGTGGACGGTACGGGTATCCCTGACGTGGACAAGGAAAACCGCGCGACGTATTGGACGCGGCCCGCGTTCATTCCCGCAGAGGATAACAAAATGCATGTTATCTTCCTGGATGAATTCGGGCACGCAATGATCCCGATGCAGCACGCGGTCGGCTATCCTTTGGTGCTGGACCGGATGCTGGGGGAGTTCAAGCTTCCTAAGCTCAACCGGGTCATTCTGGCTACCAATACGATGGACGACAAGGGCGGGGACAACAAAATCCTCAAGCCCCTTGAAGGCCGAATGGCGCATGTTGAAGTGCTGCCCGATCACAAATCGTGGTGCTCTGGATACGCAGTGGAACGTGGGCTCGACCCGCGTTTGATTGCGTTTATCCGGCTGCGCCCCGAGTTGTTCCATCGCATGGACGCCAATAACTTCGCGTGGCCGATTCCACGCAAGCATGAATGGCTGGACCGGGTGCTCAAGCAACAATCCGATATGAAGGTCATCGAGAGATGCGCAATTGCCTTGTGTGGCGATGGTTTCGCCGCGCAATTCATCGCGTTTCTTGAGAACCTTGCGGCCAATCTGCCGCGCCTTCAGGATATCAAGGCCAATCCGGGAACCGCAAAGGTTCCTTCTGACATGCAGCATCAATATGTGGTTGCTGCGGCTATCGTGCCGCATGTGACGCAGAAGGATGCTCATATCTGGGCCAAGTATCTCAAGAGGCTCACTGCGGATATCGCCAGCATGGCTGCGCACAATGCGCAGAAGGCTATCGGTAATCATCCTGCGTTGCAGGAACTGATTATCTAATAAGCAGGCTATGGCAACGGGGAGTAAGACCTTTCCGTTGCCATGACATGCTTATCACACAGTGCAATGAGAGAGGAGACCGCAATGGGACACTGGGAACACCGTTGGCTGAAAAACCATCATACCAATGGTAACTGGATAAAAACACAAGAACTCCGCCAAGGAATTGTCTCTATGGAGACCCTTCAGCTTGAACGTATTACTTGGGCACCCATGAAAGTTGTTGGCTACCAGCATTTTGAAACTGCGGACAAAGAACTCCAGTTTCGTTATGTGGGCGGCGAATTGGGTGGGTTATGCAACAAGCCAATGGACCCCGCATTTTCCCTGGATGAATTAGAGCTAGCCAAGAAATACATAGCCGGTGAGTAACCGGCATTTGCTCATACTGAGCTAGAGGAGAGCAATTATGTTTGGACAATCACATGCGTCAAGGGCAATGCTTAGGGTGCTTAAGGCACGAGCGCGCATTGCTCAGACACAGGTTTTCTTTGCGTCAACAATCTATGGCGCAAACCTGATCGAGACCGAAGACGCAAAATCCATGCGTACCAATGGTCTGGATATCCAGTTCAATGCAGACCACGTCACCAAGAACGACGAATACGTGGAAGGGACTTTGCTGCATGAGGTCCTGCACTGCGCGCTCAATCATCCTGCCAGACGCCAAGGTCGTGACAAGGAATTGTGGAACCAAGCGTGTGACTATTCCATCAATCCCCTGATCACGCAGTATTTCAGGCTGCCGCCAAATTCGTACATGGATACCCGCTTCAATGGGAAATCTCCTGAGCGGATTTACGAAATCCTGAATATGCAGAAGCAGGAACAAGAGAAAAAACAAGGCAAGGGCAAAAGTGGTGGTGGCCAAGGCCAGAAAGAGAAACTCCAAGGCTCTGAGCCTATGTACGATCCCGATGACCAGGACGCGCAAGAGCAAGCGCAAAACCAGCAAAAGTGGAATCGGGTTACGCATCTGGCCGCAGAAAAGGCCCTCAAGGCTGGCGAGATGCAAGGCCAACTGAAAGAGCTTATCGACCAGTTGTATTCGGACGACAAGCTTGATTGGAGGTCGCTCATTCGCGATATGGCCAGAGACGCCAAAGAGGATAACGCTCGCTCGTGGGCGCGTCCTAACAGACGTCTCTGGGCACTGGGTATTCACATGCCCGGTAAGGGTGATGACAAAATCTGTCGTCTTGTCCTGTGTATTGACTCGTCTGGGTCAATCAGCGCGGACGCCCTGCGCGAAATGAAGGCCGAAGCCATGGGGTTGCTTGAGCAGAACCTTGTCAACGAGGTCATCATGATCTCGACTGACACAAGGGTCTGTTCTGTCGCCCGCGTGACAACGCCAGAAGAGGCCGGGAAGTTTGATCTTGGCAATCATGGTGGAGGCACAAACTTTGAGGCAGCCATGAATCAAGTGGCTACCTACAAAGAGGCTATGGGATGCATCTTCTTTACCGACATGGAAACCAATTCCTTCGGTAAAGAGCCTCAATTCCCAGTGGTCTGGGTAAACTGGGGCAATCCCGATCACAAGGCACCCTATGGCAGAACGACCCTGTTTAACAAGTAAGACTTTGCTAGGGGAGAAACCCCCTAGCGTTTGGTTATTGAGAGAGGAAAGAGAGCAATGCAGCGCACAGGTGAACTACGGTTTGTCGAAAGGGAGGGTAAGAGAATCCTCCAAGAGAAGTGGGTCGAGGTTACTTGGCCCAATGAACCATATCGAGAGAAGGGCGAGGAAATCGTCACAGAACACTGGAAGGATATTCCTATTGTTGCCGGGTAAGGCCCCGGCGTTTGTCAATTTACAGGAGGATAACATGGCAGCAGGACTAGTGCTTAAGCATCCCCACAAAGACCTCTATTGGGCTGACTATACCAAGATAGACAACAGTGAGTATGGCCCTATATGGGTCACTCTCGACAAGGCGCTAAGAACATTAGAGCACGAACGCAGCCTGGGACAAATCCAGAAAGTGAGAGGCGTAGTTGGAACTTGGGTATATCCACCTATTGAGCCTATCGAGATGACACCAGCATTCTCACTTGAGGAAATCGAGAGCGCTAAGGATATGATTGGAGAGTCAGAATGAGAAAATCATCGTGGCTAGTCACTGAGGAAATGACTGGTAAGAAACTTGATATAATGGTTTCATCCACAGATGAATGGAGCGACCAAGAAATAATCGAGGCGCTAGAAGGTCATGCCCACAACATGCGAACTAAAAAAGTCCGCAATAGTAAGCCAGAGATAAGCATGTCTCCTACGTTTTCCTTGGATGAAATCGAGCAGGCTAGAACTATGATTGAGGGAGAGAGTGATCATGTGGAAATGTAGGCATGTTAATGGAGGAAACTGGGTCGAGATAAAAGAAGCAGGCAAGAACCTGGGTACCCTGGAACCGTCGCCCATGGTCCCAGACTTCTCGCTGGATGAGCTAGAGAAAGCTCAGAAGATGATAGCTAAGATGTAGAGATGATATGTGGAAGTTTAGACGGGGGAAAGGTCCTTGGTGTGTCCATCCAAAAAACCTTGGCAATAGCGTAGTTTCCCTCATTGCCGGACTAGGAAACAGGGATATCGAACATGTGAGAGGAAACTATTACCGCTGCCGAAGTGGCCTATGGGAATTCTGGTACGATGGGAAGTTACTGGACCATGAGGAAATGAGACCATCATTCTCGCTGGACGAGCTAGACGAGGCTCGCAAGATCATAGCGGAAATCAGTTGACCGCCCCGGAACCCTCATTGGTAGGTGCAGGCTTTTCAGTCTCGGGAGGGTCATGGCTATCATCTTCGGTCTGTGCAGACAGGTCTTTGACCTCAAGTCCCATAGCTTTGAGTTCATCGGAGATAATATTCTTGAGTTCTTCCTCGGTCTTGTTGTCGAAGTCTCCTGCCGCCCCAACTTCTTTGCGGTCAACAAACATCCTGTGTAGTTCTTTACCTAGCATCTCAGAGCCTTTGAGGGCCGCTGCACACTGACCTAGCTTCTCGGCTAGCGCCATCTGACGTAAGACGCCCTCAATGATATCTACGCGAGTAACCTCTGCACGTCTGGCTGCGTTCTGCTTTAAGGTCTCGACACGGCGCGCAATATGTGGCCGCCGTAGCATCGTGCTGCCCAGATGACGACCACGCCCGATCTCTTCAGCAGCATCAGCGGCACTCTTGCCCGACGCAATGAGTTGCGCGAACTTCTCATGTAGAGGATCGTAAAGAGTCTTGTCAGCCATGATTGACCCGCTTTGGGTTAGAGCTTATATGTCCAGTATATCTCGGATTCTGAGGAGAGAACAATGGCTAAAGCCAAAAAGCGCAAGCGATGGCAAGCCCGGAAAGTGGATTGCTGTCTGTGATGATCTGCCTAACGGACCAGCAGTACAATTCACTCCTGACTTTACCCTGGAGGAGCTAGAGTTAGCCCGTACTATGATTGGAGAGTCAGATGGCTAAAATCAAGAAGTTTGTCTTCCTAACCGATGATGGATTTTATTGGATGGATAAGAGCGACCCCCACAATAATGCATACCCGTGGTCCACTAATTTGGACCACGCTTATCGAGGAGGAAGTACAAACTACTACGATGGTAAGAGGGGCGAATGGGACGGCAAGACAGGCATGTGGGTTGAGGAGGGCCGAGCCGAACCTTTCTTAAGAAAGCCTACTTTGCCAATGGACCCGGTCTTTAGCTTGGAAGAACTGGAACAAGCTCGTAGCATGATCGGAGGGGGGAAGTCAGATGGCTGATGTTTTCCTGGCTTACGATGGGACCTACTGGCTGTGTAAGTTTATTCGTGGCTCAAAGGAACATGTGTCCACAGGAAACAAGTGGACCACTGACATCTCCAAGGCCTATCGGGATGTGGGCGGTACCGCAGTAATAATGGGGAGCGCCACGGTCTTGAAGGTAAAATGGGCGCTTGGATTAGCGAGGGTGAGGCGACCCCAATTCCTATGAGTCCTAGCTTTACGCTGGAGGAACTTGAGCAAGCACGTGAATACATAGACAAGGGCGCTACTTAGCCCGCTTCACTTGGGCCTGCTTACGTATCTTATAGTATGTTCCATGCGGGAGCCGTACTAGCTCTATCTCCAGCTTCAGGTGTTCCAAGAGCGCACCCACAATGAGGTAAATCTGGTCCGTGGGGACATCCTCAATGTGAGTGGGAGGCTCGCACTTAATCATACAGGAGGAAGGTCCGCATTGAAGTCTGCGATGAGCTTGTCCAAGAGCGCTTCTGTCTTGAAGATTTCTTCCTCGGTCACAGTGCCAGTCTTGGCCCCCGTAATGAGGTCTCTGAGAGCCTGGAAGGCTGGACCTGCGTTCTGGCCAGCCTTGATAAGGACTTCCGCCACCGCAATGCCCTTCTCGATCAGCGTAAAAATCGTCAGCGGGTCCATTAGATTACCCTCACATTGTTCTTGACGGCGGTTGCCTTGGCACTCTCAATCAAATCCAGGATCGTGTTGTAGATTACAACGGCGTTGACTTGGTCGTTGTTCCGCACAAAAGCCCTGGCTTTAATGAGCAGCGGGGGTAGCTGGCGGGTATAGACCTGAATGCTCTGGATAATGGTTCTGCAATCAGGCGGGATTAAACCCTTTACACACGTATCTCGGTAGGCATTCAGGCCCGCAAACACCACAATCATCCCGTCCTCTGCGTTCTTGAGCATGGTCGGGGTGACAGGATTCGTAATCGATGCCGTGCCAATCTCAAAGAGCTTTTGGATGTTGGCACAGCCGCTAATGGGTAGAGTGAGCGTAGCTGCGAGAACGAGGGTCCTTACAATCTTCATGGTTTCATCCCTTGCTGCATAGATACTGGTTTGGCCAAGGTAGCCGCCGCAGGCGTTCCTGCCACCACAGATGTTGTTCCCTCGATTGAGTCGGCTAGCTCACGGCCAGCTATCGTAGGCGTCATGATAACGCCAGCCACTGGCGAGTTTGGTTCCTTGGCAATGGTATCCACCTTGCCGACCAGGGATTTCTGGGTGTTGCTGATGAGCGACCAGATGATACCCCCGAGAAGCATCAATGGCCCGGCACTCAGGAAAATGATGTTCGTCCAGACTCCCCAAGTGTCTGCACTGACAAACCCCAGCGTGGTCAGAAGAGTTCCGATAGCTCCAAGCAGTATACGAAGCTGCGCAAGGAGTTGTTCTTGGGATGGCTGCATAGCTAGTCACCTCCTGATCTGACCCCCATTGTGTCATACCTTCTGGAGACCCACAATAGGTAGTATCTTAAGGACCATCCGGTCGAGTAAGCCCCCTGGCTTCTAAGTCCTTCTCCAGCGATCCATAGGTCTGCGGCCCGGCAATGCCATCCACAGTAAGCCCATTGGCTGTCTGATAAGCCCGTACAGCGGCTCTGGTATCGCGCCCATAAACTCCATCAATCCAGTTGGGATTGAAGCCCATGGCCATGAGAGCCCGCTGGAGCCAGTAGGTATCGTGGGACCCGACACTGCCGCCGATGCCGACTGGAGTTGGTGTTACAATGGGACTCCCTAGGTCTGCGCCTGGGATAACCAGAGAGCTATCAAGCTCCATGATCCTTCGCATGAGTGGGGCGGTCCCTAGCTGGGTATCCATGGCGCTCGGGTCAAAATGCCCATCAGATGTGTACTTACCCGGTTGTTGGTTGTTGGTACCGCCCCACAAATAGGGAGACCGTAACCCTTTGTTGCGATAGCCAGTACCGTTATAGATTTCAAACTCATAGAGTGCCCTGGGAACTGACCAAGCTGGCACATCATCTAGCCCATCAATTTCCAGCGCTCGTATGGCGGCTTCCTCAAACGTAAATGGAGGCCCATGACCGACACGAGGCTCGCCTGCTGGGACATGAACGCTATAATCGGTAAGCGGGTCCCCTTGGGCTAGGTTTCTGTCAGTGCGGCCTGACATCTCGTGCTCGGAGATGCACATGATCACCGCAACAGGGACCTTGGTAGCAAGGTATACAGGTTTATAGACTGAGAGGTCTCTTAGTAATCTCTTTGCGGTCTGGTCTACTTGTTTGGCGGCATTGGGCTTGACAACCATACGCGCCCAAAGAGCTTCATACTCAGGGGCCAGAGTTTCATAGGGATGAAGCATAGGTCATTCTCCAATGAAGGCCTATGTATACAGGAGGTTATACTTAAAATAAAGACGGCCCCAGCGGGCTTAATCACTGGAGCCGTCAGAAGCGGGCCTACTAACCCGCCTTTGCACAGAGCGGGCCAGTGATCAGTCCGCTCTCACTGAGGCTGTTTCGAGACCTCAGTGTTCGGGATTAGCCCTTAGCGAGCCGTTTCCCTGTTTAGCCGCTGGCTCTTTACCAGATCGGCCCTTTGCTGCTTCCGCAGCGAAGCCCGTTATTGCTCCAGCTACACGCTTAACCACACTCAGACGCGCGTTCTTATGACCCCTGTCCGTCAGATACTCTGGATGCATCTTAAAGGCATCAAAGACCGCGCCGTCAATGACTCTCCAGAGCTTGATGTAGTCATAGCCATGCTTAGCCAGCTTTTCCTTTGGCACCTTCGATTTCTTTTTGAGCTTCATGGAGTTCATCCAGTGTAAAGGCTGGGGTCATTGGAGTGACGGTTTCTGGGAACGCCTTATCAGCTTCACAAATCCACTGGCCGTCCGCCGTTATCCATTGATTTTTACCGTAAATTTTTAAGGGCAGGCACACACTGTATGTGAGATAAAATTTTCAAGAGCAAGAATAGAAGGATAGTCCCTTCCATCGCTCTCCAACCAAAATGTATTAGGCACCTGCCTCCATCTGAATTTGGGCATTTACGTATTCCCCATCGCGGTCCAGTTTACCGGCTCTTCCTTGGTCTTAGCCTTGTGCCGCGCATAACGAGTCTTCTTGCGCTTGACCTTGGTCACTCTGTGTTTCGGCTTCTCGACATACGCAATCTTGGTTATCTGGGGTACAGATTGGGTCATTGCAATGAGTGCCTTGGCGCTTTGCAGACCTAATTCTGCGGTATCACGGACTTTGCCAATAAGAGACGCAGCAACCGTCCACATGGTCTCAGGCTTGATTGGACCCTTGGCCGTGATAGTCTTCTGGATTGGATGCCCGAGCGGGACGATCTTGCCGCAGTCTAGCTGATAGTGGTTCCATTCCGCCCGGTTGTATGGGCCATATGGATTACAAAGCCCCTCTTCCTTGGCTATCTGGTAAAATCGCTTAGCGCTATTGCTCCCAGGGCTCCCAATCCCAGCCCAATCACAAGCGAGCCCAAACGTGTGTCTTGAGTTACGCTTATTAGCAAAGCCCCCAATCCCAAGTCCGTAAGGGCGATAAGCAGAAGAACAGGACGCATTGATTCCCTCCGTGCGGGCTCGCTTAGCTGCTCTGGCTGCCCTAAGCGCATACTCAGGATGCATCCAGCCAATGGCCTTTTCCCTACCTATGACGTTCATAGCCCCGCCGACAGCCGCTATGCGAACGAGGTAGCCTCGCGCCATAGCCAGATAGTCGTCTACGGGAGCCGATTCTTTAGGAGGCGACTCTTGCGGGACCTCCTGCGGAACCACAGGGTCCATCGGTATCTCAGCCGGGCTCACTTGTGGGATTAGTTGCCGGGATATGGTCTTGGGAGGGGACGTAGGGGGCGGCCCTGGATAGCTTAGGGCCGCCGCGATGGGCAGGGAGAGCGCTGCGGCCAGGACGCTACCACCAAGCGCGTATGCAGGAATTAGCTCACGATTGAAATTCATCCGCCACCCCTCTTGTGCTCGACCCAGTTAGGGTCAAACTACCAAGAGGAGGCTAGTTGTCAACCCTTGGAAACTCCTTTGTCGCGTTCTAGCTCAGCGATGCGCCCAGCTTCCTTGCCCTCTGCCAGGGACGCCTTGGCGGTCGACACGATCAGGGCGTCCTTCATAGAGTTCGTTGCTATCTCGATCTTACGAATATCACGTTTGGCAAGCAGAACAAGAACAGCAGTCAGAAAGTTAGTAACAGCTACTAGCAATAACGCCCAAGTATTACCTTCGATCCCAGGCATCTAAGTGTCCTCCAAATCATGAATAAACCCCACGCGAGACCTTAGACATTACTTCACGATGTAGCCAGATATTCATTTTAGCTGAGCCGTCATAGGGTCCATACCCTCCACAAGGAAGTGGCCCGGTCAGCATTACCTGACCGGGCCTTAGTAATCAATGGCTTACGGAGTCGGGGGAGTTGGGGTATTGGCCACAACAGCCGCCGCCAGCTTGGCTGCGTTGCTGTCAAGCTGGGTGACAACCGCCTGGATGGCCGCTGGGTCGCCAGCCGCGATAGCGTCTTTGAGTTGCTGGGAGATGCCATTGAGAAGGGTAATAACCGAATCCTCGGCATCGGTAACGCGGGTAACGGCAGCTTGGAGGTCCGTGATTGCAGACATGATAGTCTCCTGATTTTCCAGAACGAGGCCTAGTTTGTGTCGGATATCTCGCAATAAGGCCTCGACTTGCGAGAGTTCTCTGAAGAACCGATAAAGCATTCTCATAGCCAGCCTGCCTTTGCAGGAGGAATGGGTCGTCCCACGAGGAGTGGTTTTGGCAATGTGGGGGTTACTATCTACACATATACATGACGATAGGATTAAAAGCCAGTGCGGCGTCTTGACAGTTAACCCGTTTTGGGTTACATGCTTGCGGCAATGATCCAGCAGCTACCAACCCCGATTGAAGTTGAAACACCGTTAGGTCCCGGGTTCATACTTTTCACTTGGGAGTGGACCAGTCATTGCTGGTATGGCGTATGCCAGAATGAAACCGGAGAGATGTGGTGGTGGGATAATCACTTGGTCCGTATTGCTCAAAATATCTCTGAGGGACGCTGCCAGACCAGCCCGATTACGCTCAATGCCGCCACCAAGAAAGCCCTTGCACCGCATCTGAAGCGCTACAAGGTTTCTACAAAGAAACATAAGCCCCGGTCATCAGGTCGTACCTAAGATCAAACTTGCAGGGATAGCCTAGCTCCTCAAAGCGCGCCTTGCGATGGTACAGAACCGCCTCGGTCTTCCGAACGCCATCATCGAATAGCTCAGGGCGGTGAACCACAAAGCCCTGATCCACCACATTATCCCAGTGTTTAGACCCTGAGATATCCTCCAGCGATGGAGGCGTCCCCCTCCTTGTGGAGTCCATCTTGGAGGGGTGGGCGATAACTTGCACGTGGCAGTTCATGTCATGAGCGAACACATGCATAGTGCGCAAGCAACGTAAAATATACTCAGTCTCGGTCTCATCTCTTGTTCTGTTGGACTCCAATCTATTCCATGGGTCTATTTGGAAGACCTTTGCTCCATGGCGTATTACTGCCACTTCTGCTTTGTCCAGTAGCCATTCTAGTGACGGGGTCTCCTCGGGATGAACCACAAACAGGTAGTGGTCGTCTATCCACTGGTCGGCATCCTTTTCCTCATCCCAGGTCATGTCCCGTTCGAGCTTGCCCGAGTAAAGCGTGCGTAGCTGTCTGCGGATATGCGGCTTGGCGCGGGTCTCAAAGCTTGCCACACAAGCCACCAAATCATGAGCGTTCACAATCTGATACCAGACCTGCCCCATAAGGATTGTCTTGCCGTGGCCGGGGTGTCCGGTGACAACCGACAGGGTCCTGTCAGCCAGCATGATCTTGCTGTTCCAGGCCGGGAATCCAGGGTCCCAAACCGTCAGCGGCGGGGGTGTCGCAAGTTCTGAAAGCCGGTAGAGACCTTTGACGGCAATAGGCAGCGCTCCGTTATCTACCAAGTCACGCAGGTCTTGAGGCCCGTCCGTCATCAACATATCGTTCGCGTCTTTGCACCCATCTGGCCAGTTTACAACCCAGAAGCGCGCAGGCCCTAAAATCCTACAGAGATCGCTCTGGAGCGTTTTTCCTGCTTGGTCGCTATCCCCACACCAGACGAACCGTTTAGCCTTACTCAGGCCCTCCGCTAGGGCATCCAGGGCATATCCATATCCTCTCGGGGTCGAGGTATGACCAGGAAGGCGAGCCCCAGTAGGGACTGATAGGACTTTCGTATGCGGGATGCCAGACTCCACCAAGGCACAGGCGTCCGCCTCGCCTTCAGTGATATACACATCATCGATTGATGCAGATAATACATTGTTTATGTTCCAGAATTCAGACTTAAACCCGCCGCCTGAGACGAATGACTTCTCGGGAAACGACCTCGCCTTCCAGCCCTGCCGGTAGTGAAAGACAATCGCAGGGGATTTGCGGTTAAGGTCGGGAAAGAAGACCGTAGCGGACTTTACGCCCATGCGTCCCAAAGTCGCTGCGGACAGCTTGCGGGACCTTGCCCAGTCCGCTGCTGATGCCGCCGTCCCAGCCACAATGCCAGCAATTCCAACAGGCTCCATCCCCATCTATTTTTACCGCCAGACAGCGGTCTCCCTTTTTTGTTCGTAGGTGGCTGCAACGAGGGCAAGTCGTGCGCTGCTCCCCAGGTTGGTTCCTGGCTCTGATGCCAAGCTTTGTGAGTTCTTGGATCAAAACCAATCCACCCCGTACACTCCCTTCCTGGCTTGCTCAGGCGTCACCCAGGACGGGTTTGCATTCCCATTTCTCTTAGTTACTTCCGCTGGTTGATCATCCCATCGTTCTTGGCGAACCCAGGTTCCGGGGTTGCACCAAGGTCGGTCGTCGGTTTTGTTAACGTACCGCCGTAAGCCAGCTATGATGGTAGGAAAGAAAATTCCCCGCTTCTTGGTCTTCTCAAGAGCCTGCAAGGCATCCGCCTTGCCAACCTTATTAGGGTAGAGCCGCCAGAATTGATCCTGCCAATCAGGCGGCCAAGAATCATCTTTTGAAACACACAAAAAAGAATCTGATGATTCTTTCTTTCTTTCTTTCTTAGAGTCTCTTTCTAACTTCTTACTGGAGTCTATCTCTAACTTCTTAGTATTAGTTAAGTTTGCAAGTTCTGTGCCAAAAAGACAACCATTGATTTCATTAGGTTTTTTTGTGATAGCACTGTGCTGCACTGTTACATCACAGTGCGTCACTGTGCGCGCACGCTCTCTCGAAGCCCTCATCCTTCGAGCATGTTTCTGGCGGCGGTCCCGGTCTTTCTCCTGGCAGAATTCTATCCCACTAACTGCCAAGGCAATGACTTCCGGGGAGGCCCCAGCGTCAGATAACTGCTGAACGAAGGTTGATAGTTTGAATTCATTCATTCGCGTACTCCCTATGGACTCTGGGAGCCGCAACCCGTATATATGGGTCACGACCCTGTGGGGCCTCCTACGGCCTCCGATTAGACTCTCTCCTCAGAATTCTTGGGGGCGGCTCCAAACCGCCTCCATTTTTTATTCTGGACAGTGTGGCAGGAAAAGCAAGCGAGTCTAGGTCTAGACAGACTCCAGGATCAGGCAACAACCCATAGGGGCTTGCGCAGCGGTTCCCCACTCAGCGGAGACCTTCTGGCAGAGCGAATCATCGTCAGTGATTCGGAGTGATTTCGCGAGGTCCAGCAAGCACTTGATTGGATTATCGATGTCGCGGACACGTTTATCAGGCGGCACCAAGATAATGGTTGCCCTAAAAGGCCCCTGGATAGCCTTGACCTTGAGTTTGGCGCGCTGGACCAGCCATTCCTGGCCCGCTGTAGCAAGCCAAGTCATGTACTTGGGAGTACGGTAAACCCGCTTGCCAACATGCCGCCAGATGGCGTTCACGCTCGGCGGATAAGGGGTATGAACAACGACCTTAGCGCCAAGCTGGTTGGTAGTTAATGGCATGGTGTCCGGGGCAGCACCAAGACCCTGATTTGGTCTTGTCACCACAATATCTAGCGAGTTTGTCGTCGCCAACCCCTATTACTTGACGGCAAGTATTCGAGTTGAGGTCCATAATAGTAATGCCCGGCTTGTCGTCATCCACAGGCGCAGGCGGAAGTATAACCTCCGGGGGAAGCCGGTGGGCATCCTTCTTCTTCACGCGCCGTCGCTGGGTGACTACAGAGCCCACTGGTCGTCCTGATCGCTCTCGTTCTGGTAACTTAAGCCTGTAACGCTTTCCTAAAACTGCATTCCTGGTAGTTCCTACCGCCTCCCCGATCTGGGCGGCGGTCTTATCGTTTACCCACATCAACATGAGTAGTTCTGTCTTTTCTGGCGTCCAAAATGTAATCCGCATTAAAGCCCTCACAAAAAAGAAGCGCCGGAACCTGCCATCATTGGGGGACAATGGCCGGTCCCGGCGCGAGAACCGCAAGGGAGGGGGAGGAGGGAGGAGAGTAACCCCTGCGGCTAATCCGATGACGAGGACGGCACCCAGTCATTGCCGGTGACCTGTCCTCGGGTAACTCGCTTAATCTTGGCCTGCATCTTTGGTCGCGGTGTCCGCTCTCCCCTTATCCACTTCCTGACGGCGTATATTGATACACCAAAAGCTTCCGCAGCGCTATGTATGTCGTTCTCGGTGTCGCGCAGCCAGTCGATTAGCTTCATTTTGGAACTCTCGCTTGGGTCACTATCTATAACCCATTTCGGGAAATGTCAAATTATTTTGGGTCACACCTATTGACACCCAAACCCGAAATGGGTACATGGCATTATCGAAGTCAATAGGCGCATAAAATTATGATCCAGAGGAGAGAGAAGATGGAAGTGCGCGTTGCAAAGTCAATCCCGCTCGCGGCTTCTGCCGTCAGCAATACGGCCCCTAGCACGGCCAAGTCGTCCAATATCCGGCTGATCAATGCCGGGCTCCAAGAAGTGGATGGCGATATCGCAGCGCATGGCTGGCTGGATATTGAGTCCATCAAGAATATCTTGGTTGACGATTACCAGCGTGAGGTTCTGAACCTCTCCCTTGGTGGGCGCGGACAGGGTCCTAAGTCTCGGCTGATCAAGGCCATTGAGGCTGGCGAGAAGCTTCCCGATATCATGCTGGCCATGCGAGGCCAGAAGTTCCATTCACGCGGCGATGATATCTTTCTGGAGGACAAAACATACGTGGTGGATGGCCTCCAGCGCATCTCCAATATGATGAAGTATGCGGAGAAGCATCCTGAAGAGGCTGCCGCTATGCGTATCGGTGCCGAAGTACGCTTTAGCACTGATAAGAAGACTGAGAAGGACTTATTCCTGAAGCTGAACGCTGGAGCCTACAAGGTTCCGCTGTCTCCCAATGTCGTCCTGCGCAATGCGCGGGAGGAGCACAACTCCCTGCTCACGCTCTATGGTCTTTCTACCGGAACCCCGAACTTTGCACTGTATCAGAAGGTGCAATGGAGCCAGCGACGTGAGCGCGGACAGCTTCTCACTGCCCTGATGCTGGCCCGCGTTACTGGCATGATCCATCGGCGCTTTGCACATAATGCTGCTGGCGGGGCTACTGGTGTCCGCTCCAACTCCATGGGCTGGTCACTGGACCGGCAGGTAGACCTTGTTGGCCTGCGAAACTACCGCTCCAACATTGAAGAGTTCTTCAACTTTGTGGATGACGCCTGGGGCTTGCGCAAGATTGAATACCGTGAGCTTGCTGTGCAGACTAAGAGCAACTTCCTGCTCTCCGCAGCACGCATCCTGTCCGACCATCAGAACTTCTGGGATGGCAAGAGACTGGAAGTGCCAACTGCCTGGACCCGCAAGTTTGCTGCGTTCCCGGTGGATGCTCCTGAGATTGTGCGACTGTCCGGCGCTGGCTCTATGGCGCTCCCGATGCTCTACAATCTCATGCGGGACCACCTGAACAAGGGCAAGCGCGTCAACAAGCTGGTGTCCCATAAGGAGAATGTCACGCGGGATATGGACAGCGAGGACGAGTGATGGAGCGCATTGAATACCGCAACGTAGTTGACAAATCCGACTGGCCGCGTGGCGAGTGGGACAGCGAGCCTGACAAAATCCAGTGGCAGGACGAGGAAACTGGTCTGCCGTGCCTGATCGTGCGGCAGCATAATGGATATCTCTGTGGTTATGTTGGCGTGACAGAAGGTCATCCATGGCACGGCGGTAGCTATGATCGTCCCGATGTATCAGTTCACTGTGGTCTCACTTTTGCTGGTCCCTGTATGACCAATGCAGACGAAGCAAGTGATATCTGTCACAAGACCGGAGATGGTGAGCCTGATAATGTCTGGTGGTTAGGTTTCGACTGCGCTCATGCCTGGGATGCTTATCCATTGGAGAGCTACAAAAACTCAAAGGCTGAATACCGCAATGTCGCGTATGTCACTGAGGAATGCCGCGCGCTCGCCCGGCAACTCCACGCCGCCAAAGGAACCGGCTCCGCGTAATGTGGGGCCGGTGGGAGAGACCTTAGCTGACGGCTGCGATATCTGGCTTGGGGATTTTAGGACTGTCTTGCCAGATTCAGTCAAGGAGGTTGCGCACATAATTTGCGACCCACCCTATGAGCAGCGTTCGCATGATGCGACGGGAAAAATCCGTCGTTCTGATGGGAAGCTCCCTCCTGCGGCATTAACCTTTCAAGGCATCGACCAGATGCGCAAGGACTTGGTCATACGCGCGAAGATGATTTGTAACGGGTGGATGTTGGCCTTCTGCACAACAGAAGGTGTGGCTGCATGGCGTGATGAAATCGAGAAACAAGGTATCAAGTATAAGACTCCTATGATTTGGTGCCTGTCTGGTGGAACTTGGGTCTATGCAAAGACCCCGTCCAACTGCGGGCCAATGACTTTGAAAGATATCAGCAGGCTAAAAACGGGCCATGTTGAATTATGGAATGGGCAAAAATGGACCCGCATTCTTGGCATGTCTAGTTCAAACAGAGGGGCTAACGAGCTTCATCTTGTTCTGCGTAGCGGCGAGCGAGTGTCATGTACGCCTAGCCATAAATGGCCAACCAAGCGCGGGCTGGTCGAAGCAAGAGACCTCATTGTAGGAGATACGCTTGAAACCTGCCTCCTGCCAGAGCCAGAGTTTCCTAGAGACTGCGCCATTGACGAAGACGCAGCGTGGTTTGCCGGGCTATATCTTGCCGAGGGCTCGCGTGGTGGACATAATATCTTGCGCATTGCAGGTCACATAAAGGAAACATACAGACTTGAAAGGGTTACAAGAATAGCCCGTAAATTCGGCGGTAAAATAAAGGTCTATAATAACGGGAATTGTCAGGATATCCACGTATCTGGAAGATTGCTGGTGGCCATTGTCGAAGAGCTTGTTAGTGGTCGCGTAGCAAGAGACAAGGCCTTCACGCCAACTGTTTGGCAGTACTCGAATAAGATCGTTAAAGCTATGCTTGATGGGTACTTATCTGGCGATGGACATTATGAGAAGAAAGGTAATAGATGGTGTCTCGGGTTCACAAGAAACCTAAGTTTAGCGCGGGACCTACGTACCGCATGTGCCCGTCTTGGATATTTTATCACCCTACGACCAACGCTTACTCCGTACAACGGATGGAAGGTAAAGACATTTCGAGGAGAGATTAGGTTTGTACGCACTGGACATCACAATGAGAAAGATCGATCACAAATCGTTGCCATAAAAAAAGGTCGTTGTAGGAAGGTGTGGGACGTTGGTGTAGAAGATGAGCCGCACACTTACGCTTTAGCGTCTGGGGTTCTGACACACAACTCGAAGCCAGATGCGATGCCGAAATTCAATGGACAAGGTCCGTCACATGGACACGAATGTATTGTATCTGCTTGGTGCGGCCCTGGCTACGCTAGTTGGAATGGTGGGGGCAGGCGGGGTGTATTCGTTCATCTGGTCAATCCGCCATCCAGAGACGGCAGGCACAGCACCGAAAAGCCTCTTAGCCTTATGTGTGAGCTTGTCAGCCTGTTTACTAATCCTGGCGACTTGGTGTGCGATCCATTTTTGGGTAGCGGTACTACAGCGCTGGCCTGTCTTAAGTTGGGTCGTAGGTTTGTAGGCTGTGAGAACGATCCAGCTTCATACGCAATAGCACGAGACAGGATCACGCAGGCGCTCAATCAACCAGATATGTTCACAGCGACAGAGAAACTGAAACAGGGGAAACTGATATGATCTCACTCTCAACACTCGGAACAATATTCCTGGTCACTGGCGTAGTTGGCATGGTGGTCATCTTCCGAACCTGTGTATCCAAGTACGTCGATCCAACAGCGGCGGTATTATCTCTTGCGCTTGGCACGTCAATCATTGGCTTGGTGATGATTGTGAAGGACATAGCGCCGTGACTGGCCACACTTACCCATCGCGATATGGACGCGGGCTAGACCCCGACCTTGATGCCGCCTGGGATATCATTGACCGCATTCCAGTTGGAGTTCTTGACGAGTGCCAGAGAGCTTATCTAGCTGGCTGCATAGTGGGGACAATCATTAAAGCCCGCAACGAGAGACCAAAAACTAACTGGGAAAAAATGTGGGAAGAGCCGTTCTGGCCGAAAGATTGACCTTGCAATCTAACCCGTAATGGGTATATATGATTTCTAATGATGGAGGAGAGGCTAAGCCGCAGAGTGTCCGTAGGATTGGATTTGTGAAGTGACGTGGCGCTGCTGGGCCTAGCATGGCCGCGCGAGGCGAGGTAAGGCGAGGCAATGCATGGCTTTGACTAAACAACAGATTGTCGCGCGCGAAGGAAAGCTGACCGCAAGTCAGGTTAGTTGTTTGATGCGCGGAGACAAACAAGAGATACTGAACCTGTGGAGATTGCTAGTCGGAGACCCTGAGTACAAAGAGCCTGACTTGTCAGATATCTGGGCAATCAATCTTGGTGAGGCCACTGAGGCGCTTAACCTGTACTGGTTTAGTACAAAGTACGGTCAGGTTTCCCGCCGTGGCGAAGTTGTTTGCCATGAAGGCTGGGACTGGGCTGCCTGTACATTGGATGGCTGGTCAGATACGCACAAGTGCCCAATCGAGACCAAGCACTGTGGAGGGTTTGAGAAACTAGAAACACTTATCGCACGCTATATGCCACAGATTCATTGGCAGATGTTACTCACTGGTTCTGGCAAATGCGCTCTCTCCATCATTCAGGGCGCTCGCGAGCCGGTTGTAGAGTTCATTCCTTTTGATGCTGACTACGCAGCCGAGCTTCTGAAGAGAGCCAATGAATTCATGGAGCACGTCAGAAACCTTACGCCGCCTGTTGTGCTCGACCCAGTTGAGCCTCCAGTCGTCCCGACAAAGGAATACGATATGCGGACCAATAACGCCTGGGTGAGTGCTGCGGCAGACTGGCTGGAAAACAGGCTCCAGAGCAAGAAGTTTGATGATGCAACCAAGGAACTAAAAGGACTGACTCCAAATGACTGTATCAGGGCCACCGGAGGCGGTGTGGTATCCAGACGGGACAAGGCGGGAAGGATCAGAATCGTTGGTGAGACCGATGCAGAGTGAAGCCATCGACAAGCTTGCTGAAGCTCTTGCCGCAGCACAGGGAGAAATTCAGAACCCTGAGCGCAACAGGACTGTGCATGTCAGAGGCGAGACCCGCACTGGCAAAGAGTTCTCCTATGATTTCCGTTACGCGACCTTGGACTCGATTATCGAGTGCGCCAAAGCGCCGCTCTCCAAGTTCGGGCTGGCATACACCCAGATACTTGGAATGGAGCACAATGGGAAGTACGCGCTATCAACCCGATTGATGCACAGCAGCGGACAATGGATCGAGAGTAAGACCCCCCTGCTGGTGGACAGCACGAAGAACCAAGAGTTCGGATCAGCGCTGACCTTTATGCGCAGATATGCACTGACAGCCCTCCTGGGGATTGCCGCCGAGGAAGACGATGACGCCAATGCCGCCGATGGGAACCAAGCGGTCGTCAAGCCTAGGACCGCGCCCGCTGTGGAGGCACCCCCTGAGCCGCCACCCCCGAAAGGGCCGCCGCATGAGATACCGCTACTTGTCCTCGCCAACGGGAAACCAGATTGGCCAAGCTGGGGTCTGACATACCTTACCGCCGTGAAGCAGTATCCAGCCCAGCGGGAAGAATGGGCGGTTGCCAACAAGACAATCCTAGACCGCATGGAGAAAGAGGCACCGAGAGTTTTCAAACGGCTCAGTGACGCAATGGAAAATGGAGTCGGACATGGTAGCGCGTGAACAGAGAGACTTTAGTGGCATCCTCTTTAAGAACGATAAGAAAAAGACAGAGAGACACCCCGACAGAACTGGCACGGCAATGGTTGCTGGGAAGGAGTATTTCGTCTCAGCGTGGCTGAAAAAAGATAAGAATGGAGATACGTTCGTCTCTCTTGCTTTCAAGCTAAAGGAACCAAGACCGGAAGTCACCGGGTCGGCTCCGATTGCTCCCAAGCGCGGTGCAGATTTGGACGACGAGATTCCTTTTGAACCCATGGTGAAATAGGAGGAGACAATGGTAGCTCTTGAAATTATCGGCGGCCTAAGATGACTAAGAGCTTCATACCTGACGAGGATATCGAGAAGGCGCTTGACTACCTACGTGACTCTGCGACCACGGCTGCACAGGCTCGCGCTAATCGCATCTACATGGAAGAGTACCGTAAGACACTCAAGGCCAAGGTCATGCAGCGGTTTGCCATGAGTCCTCTTGGCGCACAGGAGCGCGATGCCTATGCGTCAAGAGAATATACCGACCACTTGAATGCTCTAAAGACCGCAGTAGAGGAAGACGAGAAGCATAGGTTTCTGCGGGAGGCGGCCCAAGCGAAGATTGAGGCGTGGCGCAGCATGTCAGCCAATCTGCGTATAACGATATAGGAGGAGAGAGATGGGAATATTTGATAGCGCCCCGAAAGATGCCAGCCGTCCTTTGCGCGAACTTCTGAAGGACGCCGAAGCAAAAATGAAGGACGTGACCGGAAGCTCGGTTAATAGCGAGCGCTGGAACAAGCTGCTGTGTGACTATGTAGAGGCCATGTCTCCAGAGATCAGGAGCAAGGAGTCCCTCCTTATGTTGCTGGAAATCGTGGGTCAATGTATCATGTACCAGAAAGAACACGAAAAGTATCTTGAGAAGACCAATCAAAAGGTCTCTAGTGGCACGACGACGCATTAGCAGCAGGCTGCGAGCTAAGGTCTTTCTAACCGGCGATGGGCAGTGTTACTTGTGCGGCCTGAAGATCGTAATAGGTGAGGTCTGGGAGGTTGAACACAAGAAGCCTCTATGGCTAGGCGGGTTAGACGATGAAACAAACATGGCACCGGCACACGTTGGGTGCCACTCTACAAAGACAAAAGGCGAAGCTCCAGTTAAGGCAAAGTCAGACCGAGTCCGCCAAAAGCATATTGGCGCAAAGGTCTCAAGATCGCCAATGCCTTATGGAAAGCGTTCGCCGTGGAAGAGAAAAATGGACGGCTCCATCGTTCGACGAGACTGTTAAGGCCGTGCGTGAAATGGAATCCATCAGAGAGCATTGGGTTCAATCCATCAGAGAGCATTGGGTTCAGGAGCAATACAAGATAAAGATGCAGGAGCTTGAGTACGAAGCCAGAATCCAGATGGAGGAGGAAAGGCTAGCTGAAGCCAAGGCGGCTGCTGAGCGCTGGAGAAAGGAACAGTTTAGTCCGACCTTCTCTCTAGACGAGCTTGAAGAGGCTCAACGCATAATCAAGGACCTCTCCTAGATATTATCTACCCAGCCAGTTATTGCCAGAAACCCAGAGGCCGCCCCCAGTGTAGCCGCATAATAAACATTGGAGCTTTCCACCGTGAACCGTGCCTTGGTCTGCGTTTGGACGTTGATGGTCGCCCCCGAGTTGCCAAAGGCCAAGAGCAATTGTGGCGGATTGGTTACTGATGCATAGGTGCTAGCAGCATTATTAGGGCTAGCCATCAGACCATAGTCTGAAGTCCCAGTTCCATGCATCCCAAGCAGCAGGTCAAGCTCTGATACTGTCGGGGGGGCGTATCCAGTCCATGCAACAGCAGTCCACACCGGGGCTGTAATGTTCCCGGAGTTTCCAGAAATCATGATTGGGTAGTTAGCTGTTGTGCTGCCGGTTGTTACCACATACTGGGCAACATTTCCATATTGAAGCGTTCTGTGGAAATGGGCGCTGCCAGTGGTCAGGATCGCACCAAAGCGGGCCTGGGCATCATAGCCAGCGGGCATGGTCACGCTGGAAGACGAGAACGCTGCCGAAATCAGCCCGGCCGTAGTGTTGCCAGTCGAGCTATAAATCACATAAATCCCGTACCAAGTATTGTTGGCAAGCCCCCCTGTATCCAACCCATTGGCTCCATTGACAGAACTAACAGGAGTAAGGTTGAAACTGGTCAGCCGGTAGGCGGTCCCAGCAGTGGACTCCACCGTGACTGCATCCGCAGTGATATTAACCTGCGTATCCGGGTTCGCAGTAGCAGAGTTTTGTATTTTAAGATTCCTATACCCAGCAGCAATAGGTTGCCCAACAGGAATTTGTCTCCAGTTGTTGCCGTCAGAAACCTCTGGCTGCTTGAGGTCGGTATTGTAGCGGAACCGCGCAATGCCCAAAGATGAGCGCTGGACAGTTGTGCCAGACGGCATGGTCCACGACCCGGTGCCGGTCGCCATGGCCATGCTCGATACAGTGATGCTGTTGACGGTAATGTTGCTGAATGCATTCTGGGCTGCGTAGGCACCAGCGGTGTCAGTGACCACAATACTCTGGCCGCCCTGTGTGACCGCAATAGTCGTGGCGGTCCCTACCGATGCAGTAAGCGAGAATGCCCCGCTGGAATTATTCCCAACAACATAGATACCGCCAGCAGCCGGATACGTGAATGTGACATTCTGGGTCTGCGTACCAGTGAAGTTGTAATAGAGGTTCTGTGCCAAGCTGGACGGGAATGTAACGGTCGCCACCGTAGACGAGATCGTGGCCCCACTCGTATTGTAGGTTGCGCCCACGGCAGTCGTAAGGATCGTGATCGGGTATGCACCGCCAACATTGAGATCGATCTGGTCAAAGTTAGTGTTGAGCGGGGTGTCCCACGCTCCAACAGCGCCGCCATGAGCCGGGTAGGTATACCCCTTGTTGGGTGTTGGGCTAGTCATCTACCATCCCGTTCCTGTGTACGGCGGCGGCGGTTCGCTGTTCTTGCCAGACTCTTCTTTTAGCCTGCGCACGAGATCATTAACAGGTCCAAGAGCTTTCTTGGGTACAACAAATTCCTCAGACGGAGTCTTGCTACGATATAGTGGCGACCTTGTGCCGACAGTTTCAGCGATGTTCTGTGCTGTGCGATGCGCCGCCGAGTCTGCAATTTTCTTGGATGCAAGCCCAATGAGTGGAAGAGCCTCCATACCTTTTGCGCCACCAACAAGAGCACCAAGTCCAAGAGAGCCAGCCGCAGAGACAACTCCTGTAGGGGCAAACTTGCCAACTTGTCTTGCAGTGTTGCGGGCCGTGGTGCCCTCAACCATCTCGCGCATCATAGCCAGTTCTTGCTTGGAATAATTGTTGCGCAGAGATGGCGTATTGAGAATCCTGTCAAACTGCTGACGTAAAGTATTCTCGACGTTTGCTCCCGATCCAGACCTAGCAGCCTGACGGCCAGCGCGATCAATCGCCTGCTCAACAATGTCAGCGCGGATATGGGCAGCATAATCGCCTCTGGCTTCATTCATCGTCTTGTTGAGATCAGGTAGAAGGTGCTCGCCCTTATGGAAATCCTTGGGGGTGAACTTGGTCATATGCTCATCAAGCATGGAGATGGCAGTGCGGGCAGCCTTGGCGTCTTCAGTCCTGCCGCCTCTAGCGTTCACTTCTCGCGAGACCCCACCTAGTATCCTGCGTACGGAGTCGATATCCGCAATGGTGCCTCCAGAGGGAGTCTTTAGCTCCTCCAAAAACTTGAATGTCTTTGGTGCAGTCGTCTCACGAAACGAATGCGAGGGGGACATAAGGTCGTTTTCAATCGTATGCCCGATGCGTGCAATGGAGCTTTCCTTAAGCTCAATCGGGAGAGACTTAGCAACCGTATAGCTTGCGTTAGATGCGTCCCTTAGCTGTGAGGCCATCGGCGAATCTGGCATCTTCTTGACGAACTTAGGCCGCCCCATGAGCATCCCGGCACCAAATTCAGTAACCTCCTTTGGAAAGCCAGTTTTCTCTTCAATCGGCCTGCTGATCATGGAGCGCACAGGGCCAAATAGCCAACTGAATGCAGATTGAGCCAAGCCTGCTGGGATATTCCACACGCCCTCACGGCTCTGTATCTTGCGAGCAATGTCCTTGGCGCGAGCTTCTGAGTAGCCATTTTTCATCATCTGTGGGACAAGGCTTTCCCACTCATTCTTGTCTTCGGTACCGAATATCTTGCCGGGAGCACCAGCAACCGTGCCAAGGCCTTCCGTGAACTGGTCTGCTATATCTCCTGGGATATCGCTCGTGCGGTCGAGATACGGCCGTGAGGCGTCTCCTGGCTTGGTAGCCGCCTGTGTCTTGCTGCCAATGAGATCATCCAAAGGATTTCCCGTTGGCGCAGGTGGCTGCGCAGGTGGAGTCTCTGCTTCTGCTGGCTTTGTACCAAGGAGATCATCTAGCGGGTTGGTCATTTGAGCCCCGCATATGGATCAATTCTGCCGGTGAGAAAGTAGCTAGACGTTCCATTAAAGGTCCGGTCGAAGCTCTTAACGACTTCTGGGTTGTCTTTGTGCTCCCGCAGAATCTTGATGGCGTCAGGAAGCTTGGCCAGCGCTTTCTGGTCAGGAGCATTCTCTAAGAGCGAGCGCACTGTGTATTTCTCGACTGGGTTCTTGCTGCGGAAGTCTTCTTCCCAGCCAATTGCCGTACGCGGGTTGGTCTCGCGCCAGCGACCCCAGAAATTATGCTTGGCTTCGCCATGATGCGAGAGGCCATCATAGATACCAATGAGCCGCTGCATACCTTGTGGGCTCTGAGTGAACCCCGGCTGCGCGGCGATGGCTCCCAACTGCATCTGCTGCGAGTCACGTGGGCTGATGGTGGACGCAAAGGTCGTGCCCATCGTGTATTGAATCTTGATGGCTTCTTCGATGGCGGCAATCTTCTCAGGGTTAAACGGAGGAGGCTTGCCAGCCGCAGTCGCTACGGCATTGGCCTTGCGGGCGGCAGAGACTCTGGCCTCTGGATCGGCAGCGCCCGGCATGGTCAGCCACTTGGTAAAGAACCCGTCCTTGTCATTGTCTTTCATGACGGTCGAATAAGCGATCTTCAGGCGCGTCAAAGAATCCCGCTGTGCATCTATTGCATCACGGGTCTTGTTCATCTGCTGATCGATATTCTTAATATTGCTGGCCTCTTGAGTAGCAAATGGACCTTTCACGCGCTGTTGGACTTGTGACTTGCTGGGATTGAGATTGGTAGCAAGCTCAGGCACGCCAAGAGGCGCAGGTTCTTCAGGACGTGGTGCAGGCTCAGGCTTAGTCTCCGCAGATACATCTTCTCTGGGACGGCCAGTTCTTGGATCGATTGGAACAATCTCACCATTCTTGAGACTGCGTACTCCATAAATATCGACACCCGTATCTGGGTCCTCACCAATCTTGAATGGCTTGAGGCCTTCAAGCTCAAGCTGCTTGAGTTGGCGAGCCTGAAGCTGTTTCTTCAGGTCGATCTCTGCCTGCTGGTATGGCTTCATCTTGGAGAACTCATCCAAGTGCTTCTGCCAGTCCTTGGTCAGAGCTTCAGCTTTAAGGTTTACATCATGCTCGTGACGCTCTGCCTCCCGTTGTTTGGAGGTAGCTTCTCCATAAGCACCGAAACCCTGCGCAAGCGCATTGAATGGCGAGCCATAGGACCCAGCCATTGCCGCCCCCATCGCGAGGTATGGAAACCCTGCGCCACGGTTGAAGTTGCGAGGAGCGCTGTTGCGCGAGTCCACGTCATAAGGAGCCGGGGGAGGTTGATAGGGAGCACCACCTTGCGGGGCCTGTGGACCTCTTGGAGCAAGCCAGTCCCCTCGGGGGGCTTCCTGGGACGGGGGAGCAAATGACATGGCCCCTGGGGGTACAGCCGCTTCAGGTGCAGTCATCCCAATTGGAAAGTCAGTCCCAGTTTGGCCGGTTCCTGCATCAGTATCGACACCCTGACGCCAGCGCTCCTGCGCTCCTGGGAACCGAGCCTTAAGGTCTAGCTGGCCAGGGAACTGGTCCATCTCAATGGGCTCTTCCATGACATCGCCGCCTTCGGCATAGCTCTGCCCCATGGAATACGGACTGACACCACCTCCCTGAGACTGCGGGACGGCCCCGCCATTGCGGGCGAACATCATCGCCATCTTGGCAATATCACCAGCGGTCTTAACGGCTGTGCCAAAGCCACTGTCTTGCTTGCCGCTCTCCATCCAAGGACGTTGCCCCGAAGTGGGTTTTAGCATTGGCATGTAAGGAACAACCGACCGGCTGCCTGGGATGACATCCGGCTCTTGGCCCATGCCAGGAGCACCGCCATCTGCATAGCCATTGATACGGCCACCGCGAGCGCTCATGGGCGTAAGGTTAGGATTGGTTTCCGGGGAACCCCCGTAATACCCACCAGCATCGCCGCCCGTGGCGCTGCCGCCCCACCAGCCCTGCCCTTGGCCAAAGCCATAGGCACCGGCTCCAGCACCTAAAATCTGGTTAATCAGCGGGGGAGGGGCTGTGGTCTTGGTCTGGGTGCCCCCAAAGGCCCCAGATAGGCCCCCAGTGATGCCAGCAAGCCACTGAGGCACCTGGAAGTTATAACCCTCCTGTTGGAGCCTAAGATTATAATCAGCCATCTGCTGGGCCTGCGCTAGCCCTTGCTGCTGGCTACCCATTCCGTAGAGTTGGTTTGTGCCCTGCTGGAAAGAGTTCTGAGCCGCAGGACCAAACTGAGCCAGGGCAAACCCAGTTTGTGCTTGGCGGGCCTTATCCGCCTGGACCATCTGCTGGGCCTGGGTATAAAGGTTTGATGCCGTCTGCCCGTAGGCAAGGCCCTGGTTTCTAGCAAGCTCAGACTGGCCTATCGCAATACGGTCAGCCCCTACCCCGCCTGCCGCATTACGGAGCTTGCCAGTCACATCCCGACTCTGACGGCCAAACTCCTCAGTCAGGTTGCCAAAGACGCTCTGGGCATAGGGATTGTAGTTTCGGGCTACATCCTCACCAGTAATAGGGGTCCCGCTCTGGATGGCGTAGTTCGTGGCGGCATCAAAGTATGGCAATGCCATACCCTGGGCCTGCCGGGTTTGGTCGAAAGCTTGGTTCTGGTCATTGCTGAACCCAGCAACAGGGGCGGCAGGCAGGTTGAATGGCCGGTTGGCAGCCGACTGGGCCATACCAAGAGCTTGCGTACCAGCACCTAAGATAGCTGGATTAGCCTGATAGGTCATTTGGGTTTGACTGCCTTTTGACCCCATTTCGGGTTTACCCGCTGCCATCGTTGAAAAACTCGCCGTGCATCCTTTTAGCAGCTTTACAAGCTGCTGCGTATGCCTCCTCTGGAGTATTGTGCCTACTTACAATGCCATCCTTAACCACTGACCGTCCACCAATCGTCTTCATCTTGTTCCCATCCAAGATTCTCTATCCATATTATGGTTTATTCTCTTCACATCGTGCCCGCGAAGAGGATGCAAATAAAATGCGCCAACTCGACCTAGGTACCTATCGTATAGCCGAATTTTTGCAGCAGTTCTATCCTTGGAAATAACTCCTGTTATAAGAGGAATACCCAAGTCGTCTGCACTCTTCTTCATCCAGTCTATAAGAGCCTTAACGTGACCAGACTTTCTACATTCCGGGTCCACGTAAACAATAAGCTCTTCTAGATGGTAGTCGGCTGAATACCAGAACTGGCCTAAGATCACGAAGACCATGGCTTCAAGATTGGACTTAGGGCCAATAACTGCAATCTCTGCTCTTGGGCCAGTATCCAATGGATGGATAAATTGAGGGTTTAGCGCCCGCTGGAGCAGGAATTCCACCTTCTGGTGGTTGACGTTGAATAGCCCGTTTTCTCTGTGGGCCATTAGAAATAGCCTCCAGAGATCATCGTGGTCTTCCATGGTGGCGCGTCGGACAAGACTTGGGTGCATGTTAACTCTTTTTGGGGCCTGGGAGGCGTTTGAGTTCCTTGATCGTGTGGCTTCGGACGTTCTTGACGAACTTATCAATAATGGTGTGGCCACGGTCCATATCGCCACCACCAAGCTCGGCAACCGACTCAGGCGAGATCAGGTATTCCCCATCGGAAATCGCAATCGGCACATCATCGTCTGCCCCGCCACCATCAGCGAACCCTCTCGGGCGGGAACTTCTGACCTTGCCCATGCTCATGCCAAGAGGACCAGCCTTGAACATACGCCCTAGGATATCAGCCCCGGCCTTGGAGTTGCCCTGTCCCATGCCGGATACGACATCGGCTGGAATCACATATGACCCGGCCGCGACGTTCATGGGTAGACGATCAGAGCGTCCCGGAGTGTTGCCCCCGATGAGGCCGTCACGCATGACACTTCTGGCTTGCTGACGTGTGTACCAAGGCACATCCCCGCCTGCTGCAAATTGTTCTTTACCTGGGAGTCTAGGACCAGACCGATACTTAGGTCTTGGTACATAGTTAGGATCAGGAGACGCGAATCTACCACCCACCCTAGGCTGGACTGGCAGAGTAGGAGGCCGTCCGCGACCACGATTAAGTGCCCACAGCAGCGCTCCTACCCCGCCAGCCCCACCCAGGCCCCCGAGTGCATCCATAGCCGATGGTCCGCCACCCTGAGATGGACCCTGTGGAGGCCCTTGCCATGGCGCGGGGGTATCCTGGGGAGCACCCTGCCATTCAGAAGGCGGCGCTTGAGGCTGGTGTCTCTCAGCCTCATTGATCTTGTTCTCAAGGATTTCAATGCGGCCCTGCGCTCGCTCGATAGCTGACCTATGCGGCCACACAGCATTCTCGTTGCCGGGAGCGATCTGCTTCTTGCGCTGGAACTCAGCCGCTTCTTTCTCAACTACACCATGAAGCTGTTGGACCTCCATCTTCATGCGGTCGATATCGCTCATGGGAGGAGGCTCAGGAGCCGCTGCTTGCTGCATAGGAGCAAACTGCGGACCACCCTGCGGCATAGCAAAAGGCTGTGCTGGTGGAGCAGGAGCCTGCTGTGGTGGCTGCATAGCTCCAAAGCGCTGGTCAAAGCTCGCTGGAGCCGCCTCCGGGACCACGTCACCACCTTCAGCATAGCCGTCTGGGCGAGGGGAGAACTTCCACTTACCATTGTCCTCACGCATCCACCGGCCATTGGATAGCTGGCGGGCCTTGGACCCGTCATCCAACGTGACAGTACGCGGGGTAAACTTTGGCGGGATAGCTGCCGCAGCCGCAGGCGTGGACTTGCCAAAGAGCGCCTTCCCGAACTTCGGGATGTAGCTTGCTGGCAAGCCAACAGACCCGGCCGCACCAGCATGAAGTGCTGCTTCAGCAGGAGTCTTGTAAAGCAGGTTCTCCTTGCTCAGGAGCGTGTTCTTGGCATCCTTATAGGCCTGACTGGACTCAGGCAGCATCGCTACGTCAACCAGATTGGGCACGTTAGCGGTAAACGCACCCTCGATGCCGCCGATACCCATGGACTTGAGAACGGCACTTGATTTTCCCTTGCTCAATAGCCCAGCAAGGAGAGCCAGCCCGCTAGAGGCCCCTGCCCCATAGACTGGCACGTTCTTGGCAAGCTCTGGGTAGCGTGCCCGGAACGGCAACTCAGACTCGGCAAGCTTATCCTTGCGGGCTTGCTCCGACTGCTTCTGGGCCTCCTTGGCGGCCCCCTGACGTTGCTCCCAAGTGGTCAGACGGCGCTGGTAAGCTTCGTCAGCCTTCTTAAGGTCAGTCTCAAGACGGCTTATCTGATTGTTGATCGGGGCGGATTCACGACCCATGCGCTCTGGATTATTGCGATAAGCTCTTTCCTTGCCAGCAAGCTTTAGGCGTTCCGCTGCAATCAGGTCATTGATACGTTTGTATTCAGCCGACTCTTTCTCATTGCGCGACGGCTCATCATCGGACTCCTGCGCTTGAGCGCTCGATGGCATGAGATAGGGAGCAAGCTGGCTTCCAGCCATGGTAGCCAAAGCCGGTGCAAGCTTAGATGGGGTCGCCATCATGCCACCAATGGTCTCCATTGCGGTTCTATCGCCAGGAGTTGGCGGGCCATTAAAGAAGCGATTGGTCCAATCTTCTCGCGCATCCGGCTGAGATGGGTTTTTGATGCCACCCAACGGAACAGGCCGCCGCCCCCGATCATAGGGCGTGATGGTCTCAGGGGAGGATGGCGGAAGCTCGCCAAAGCGGGCATCAAATGTATCGGGCTCTACATCGCCACCTTCGGCATAAGCACGAAGGCCTTCATCATCTGGATTCTCATGGCGGTTCTTGAATGGGCTTGAGTTTATCTCCTGTAGGTCTAGAGCAATCTGCCGGAATAGTTCTTGTCTGGCTCTTAATGGCAACTTCGCAATGGCAGTCAGAAGTTTTGTGTGCGAAGAATCTTTATGGAAGACATTGAAGCTTGGATTGTCCATCTTCTTAAGTGCGTCTATGGGATCAGAAAGCGGAGCGCCCCTGCGGTCATCAATATTGGAGATGTTTTCCTCATTAGCAGAGAGCGGCATCTTCTCCGAGAGAAACCCTAAAGCTCCACCATCCGCATATCTGCGGGCTACTCTAGCGATAGCCCCGCCTGATTTCTTGGGCACAGCGCCTTCTCCCGGTTGAGACATGATGGCCATTCCTGGCCCGACGATGCCAACGCCTTGGGTCCAAAGCAGGTCGTTCTTCTTTGGGTCAAACCACTTGGCGAACTTTGACTTTACAGTCTTATTATCGAGAGAGATATACACGGTTTGCGAGGGGCCTGTTACAGTGCTTCCAGGCTCGTCATAGACATTCCGCATGATAACGCCGGGCTTGCCCTCTTCTCTGGCTTTGGCGATTGCCTTGTCATTGACAGCAGTCCAGCTTTTCCCTCCAGCATCCCACTCCAGGTAGTTCTTGGTATTGATCCAGAGCGGTTGGATGCGAGCGCCCTCCCGGATGGTTTCATCGCTCATATCATTAAGGTGGTTGGCGTACATATTTGCCAACCTCTGATCTTGAGCCATGTAGTAGTCTTCTTCGGGAGATCGCCTTACGTCTATTTCTGCCTCACCCTTCTTTCTTGTTCCACGAAATGCAGGAGTGTCGTATCCAGATCGGATACGCTTCCATTCACGTAGCTCCTCGGGAGGAACGATGCGGTCGGCCTTCTGCTGAAAACTATCCCGGTATTTCTCGTAGATCGCCTTTGATTTTAAGTCTGCCTCATGCGCGGCCTGATAGATTTTCTCTTCTGGGTAGCCGAAGTTAGGTTTATACGCCTGTGAGTTTTTTGATCCAGCCATAGCTTGCTTGAGAGCAGAAGTAATTTCCTCATTGCTCAATCCAGCCCAGGCTTTCTGCATATTAGTGGTAGATTCAGTGATCGGGATATTTACTGGGGGCGCTTTTTTCAAGATTCCAGCAAGTTTGGCCGCAGTGCCAGCAAAGTCAAAGCCAGCATTTACTTGCTCTGGCATAGCCAGAGGCCCGGCGACAGCAGGTTCCTCCATATCAACATCGCCGCCATCTGCCTTGCGCGCACGTCTGGCGATGCTCATTGCAATGGCAATCGCCTGATCATGCTTCTTGCCAGCATGAACCTCTCTGCGGATATTCTCCGAGATAGCTTTCTTGCTAGATGATTTGATCAACGGCATGGCATCACGTGTTGTAGAGAGCAACTTTGAAGCTTGCACCAGAACTCGTTTCCACAATCAGGAACCCAGCAGCTTGTGACGATGTGAATGTGATCGTCCCCGCCGTCACAGACGTAGATACGCTGGTTGCCTGCGGGAAAAAATTATTGAGCGACGTGTTCAGGTTGTTGATTGCCTGAACACCGTTTTGCAGTGCAGTGAGCAGGTCCTGTAGAGACGCCACTAGCGACCTCCTGCTGGAGCCCAGCGATAGCGTAGCGAGCCTAGCCGCCAGAAGCTATTGGCGTCATTGCTCGCAATCCTGATCGCCATGAACCGTCCTCTAAACCGCGTGGTGATGTACTGCGTAGCATTCGTAAAAGTATAAGGTCCGTACTCCTTTGGCGTATCTCCAGGATAATCAGTCACTAAGAACGTAATCTCACAGCTTGCGAGCTTAGCTCCAGAGAAGGTCCCGAACTTCATATCCGGCAGGACCCAGTCCACATATGCCAGTACGTTACCTTCAGCGATGGACCAATAACCGCTTTCAAAGAAAGGCGAAATAGGCTGGTTGACGTTGTTGTAACCCATTTCGTGTTGGTAGACCGTGGTTGTGTCAGTCCCGATGGGCGTACCCAGCGCGGTCACATCGATCCATGCAACACGTTGGAGCGTTCCGTAGTCCCACTCGTTCTCCAGAATGTTGTACTTGACGTAGGAGTCGTTCTCTCCAGCGCTGTTGGTTGACGGGAAAAACCACGCAATCTCATTGAAGGTGCTGTTGGGGGCACAGCGGACCCGATCCTGATAGGCTGTATTCAAGTTCTGAAAGATGAAGTCCCAAACCGTACATTGCAGCGGTTCCACACCTTGAGCGCCAAGACGGAAAAATTGAAAACCATTGCCGCACCAGTAAATCGTATTGGCAATGACGCCAGCCGCGTGCATCCCGATGAGTCCGCACCCGCTACCAAGCCGCGTGAAGTTAAAAATAACATCGCCGCCCACGTACTGCATGGCCCAGGCGTCTACATCTGTCCAAATCATCGCCTGCGATGGACCCTGCAAGCCGCCAATGATGCGAGAGCCAGTCGGAATATGAAAGCGACCCGCTGCTGTTGCTGATGTGATTTCCCAGTTTGTGTAGTCTTCGGCATCAGACCAGCGCACCACAAGCGGGTCCTGCGTGCCGGTTGACTGAGTAGAGCGCCACGCAACAAGGATTTGCTGCGGCATAGAAATAAATATCCCACCATTGAAGAACGGCGCAGTTGTTATGACAGAAGCATTGGTAAACCCGCTACGTGGAGCCCAAACATAGATCGGGCCATCTTCCACGCAAGCAATCAGCGCTTCGCCCCAGTTATCCAGTGTCCAGTCATCAGCCGTAATTGGCGTACCCGTCCCACCTGTTGCAGGAGAGCCAATGCCATACCCGCCAAGACCATACCCGCCAACACCATACCCGCCAGCAGTTGGCGGGGGACCGATGGCGATGTAGTAAACGACTTCCGCGTAACCGCCATATGCTATCGTGGGCGGCGTGAAGTTGGCAGTCCAGCGCGCAATGCCATTGGAGAGACGAAATTCATCAACAAACCCACCCCAGCCCGACCCAACAACTGCCCCTGCCCGCCCTACCGAGAACGCAGCCGAGCTATCATTGACCGTGCCAGTAATGGCTATCGTGGAACTCCCAGCTACGCCATCTACAAAGAGCGTCAGAACACTGCTGGTTCGCGTTACCGCCAAGTGATGCCAGCCAGTGTTAGCAGTGCTGGTAAATGCTTGCGAGCTTTGCACCGAAAACGATGCCGTCCCCGAGAACGTAATGAACCGCATTGAGTTTGCGCTACTGCCGAGCCGGTCAATAAAGAACGAGGCAAGCGAGCTTGTCACGGCAGCATCAATCTGTCCGGCCAGTAGCATCTGCCCAGAACTGGTAGACGTAATATTAAACCACGTATCGAATGTGAAATCGTTCGAGCTAAGTGCGAAGTCGGCATTGTCCGGCGTTGTAATGTACCCGCTGGATATTGCGAACGACCCGGCTCCTAGTCCAAAGACCACGTTGGAGGTCTCAATGGTTGCCGAGTTTACAGCAGTCCATGTGTGCGTGGTGCCGCCTAGGTTAGCGTCAGGGAACCCAGTAGAATCCATATGCAGAAGAATCTTGGTATAGATATCGTTGCCCGTACCATTCATCGCAGCAATGTCGGTTGTGACTGCTTGCGTAGGCGATGTGATCGTGAACTGGGTAGAGTCTATGATCGTATTGACTTGATATGGACCTTGGATGGTTATCCCACCAACAGTTGTCGGCGCATAGAAGGTTACGAATAGGCCAATCGTGTCAGGAAAATTATTATTTGGCAGCGTAACTGTAACAGTCGCTTGGTTGGCTACAGTCTGGAAAATAGGTAGGATGCCACTGGTTGTTACCGTGGTGCTTGCGATCTGACTAGAAATGATGGTGTATGTGCTAGAGCCGCCAACAGAGTTGACATAGTAGGCTCCATTCAGCAGAAGTCCATCAACGGCCACCGGCGTATTGAAGAACACCGAGTCAAAGACCGACAGGCTACTGCCAGGGTCCATGATCGTGACAACATCACTGCCAGACGATACCGAGAAAAATGGGATGAAATCACTGGTGCGGGTCTGTGGTGTAATATCGCTACCAGAGCCAGCAGTAATGACATTGAGCGACCCGGTCGTGGCAACAGCCAAACGCTGGTTGCCAGACAAGTCTTGCCAGCCGTGTATCTCGCGAATGGTCGATGTAAAGGTCTGCGAGTAATACTGGTTCCAGCCGCCGATCTTCTGGACAATCTGATCCTTGTATCGGATGAGATTAGAGGCCGACACACCCGCTTCATTGGCCGCAAGGGTCAACTGGGTATTCACCCCAGGACGCAGTTTTATGGTTGCGAACGGCATCGCTACACCCGTGGGGGCGTTGCAATTGGATTAGGCTGCTGCGCAGTCCACGCTTGACTCATGTATTGCTTGCGTAGCTCCTCTATATCGGCCGACTTGAATAGCTTGTCATATTGAGAGGTCCAGGACTGAGCCTTGCTCGGGTCATCAGACTGTCCGCCAAAATCACGCATCCAGCCTGATACAAAGACCATGACCGCTGCCGTGAACAATTCCGGCACAAGTTTTGTCAGGAACGTGCTGGAGTTGGCAGATGAGAGCGCCGCTGGACGGTAGGTCCCGCTAATCTCAACCGGATAGCTTGAGTCAGGAGAGGGACCAAGAACTATGACAGATTCATCCTGCCGGTAGGCAAATTTCGGAAGTCCTGTGCCGCTGGATTGGCTTGGGTAAACCGTGTCAACAAACGGTCTTGAGACAAACTGCACAGGGTTGCGTACTCCTGCTGGATAGACAGAATTAGACGGAGTGATGACATTAAATGCTTCCACAACACGGAAGCCACCACCAGATGGAGTTGGTATCGTGAATTCTCTGGTGTTAGCGACCAGAGAGCCGCTGCCATCAGTTACCGTGGTCGCAACTAAATCAAGGTCGCGGTACAGCATTCCCTCTGCATAATCGATGGCTCCAGGGAACATGGTCTGGAACCCAGGGTCAGTCGATCCAATCGGGATCAGGTTTGCTATCTGCGTAACCAGAGTAGGATAGTCAGTGCTCATTGTGGTGAGGTCCCCTGCACATCAATGAGAAGTTGCGCGAGATAGAGCACCGAGACTCCATCTCCAGTGAAGATCGCGCGATGGTAGTAGTAGTTTGTGGTGGACGTTGGGGATGCCGTGATAACTTCGGCTACTGTCCCAGCAGTGGTCCCGCTATCCAGCGTGGTCCAGGTTGATGCATCATCGGAGCCCTGGAATTCATACACGCTGGTCGTGCTGCCCAGGAAAGTGGAATTATTAGGTGCATAGAGCGAGTAACTGGTAACAATCTGGCTATTGCTGGTTCCCCAGTATTTTCCAACCCAGTTGGTGAGGCCAGCCGCAGATGGAAATGCCGCCGCACAGAATTGCAGCGGCTTGTTGATATTGTAGTCAAATGCGGCAGCGAGACCACCGTAGTTGGTCATCGTTCCAATGTTTGTGCCAAGGCTTGAATATGGATTGTTGTCCGGCCCGGTTTGCTCAATGCGTGGATTGGAAATCGGAACTGGATCAGCAGGTAGGATAATTGTGCGCAGTTGCTCCTGCGGGACATCCATGCAGCGTTGACAGACAAGAAGTCTAAGATTTTGCAGGAGTGCTCCGCTCCATTGATATTGGAATTTAAGGTCTGTACGATTGTAAACAAATCCGCAGCGGTCGCACACAGCGCGAGCTATGGGCCTGCGAGAGTCTACCTTGAAGTGGCCGTGCGGTCGCATTACCTAAAATATCCACCTATGCTTGGGACTATCATCATAGGCACATTTTCGACCCCCTGTTTAGCGGCCAGCGACCACGCCTCTTCAGCATCCATCTTTCTGATTTGCTCAAGTTGCGGTGCGTATATGCGCGAGAGCCTATGCGCGAGCCCAGCCGTAAAGGCATCCAGCCACAGGAACGGGACCTCTATGGTTTGGGCATTGGTGAATTCAGCATCCTGTATCTGCCTTACTCGATAGTATTTCAGCGTATAAGTGCTGTTCCCGTCAGGCACCGACCAGAGCGTAATGGTGGGCGCAATCAGGCGGTCATACCAGAAAACAGATGGTGTGCCCTGCTGGGTCTTATTGGGATAACTGGCATATTCCGTGCGGCTGATTGGGAATATCATCCTATCTATAGTTGGGTTGCCATAGCTGATATAGGCGTCGAGGATCATGATGGTTTCGGCTGGGACTGTGTAGGTAGCCGTGCCTTGGACCAGGGATACAGTCTGTAAATCTACCGTCCAGAGGTTGGGCTGGAGGTTTCCGAGAGGACCAGCCAGAAGGAGGTTCGACTCCATCCTGGCGTCCTGCATATGGGAGACTTCGATCTCGGTACGCCGCACCTGGATACGTGCATAGGCGTTTAGTACGACCTCACCCAGACTCGGATTGAACGTATAGGTTCCAGATGTGGTCATCGGCTAGTCCCATTTTGTCTTACCCTTGAGCGCCACCCCAAATACTCTTGATGTAGTCTAAATCTTCTCTGGCCCCTTCAAGGTAAGTTATATTGGTGTTGAGCTTATCCCTCTCAACCTTCATCTGTGCTAGTCTATCATCAAGTTCCTTAATACGCACATGTATCTTACGTCCAAATGGAGTCGTTTCAGAATACCCATAAAGCGCCGGGGGCTGCGCTAGGTCTGATTCAAGCGGGAGGCTAACCTTGATACCCCTGGAGGCCGCCAGAGAGATGAAATAGTGTCCCCCTGGGCGCTGGAGCGCGTATTCGTCCTTGGAGGCCATATCGACCCCAAAGAGGGCTATTTCCTTGGCTCCCTGCTTGATAGCCATAGCGATCATCCAGGCAAAGCTGGACGTAAAGAAATACGGTCCAAACTCCTTAACAAGCTCATCTTTAGGGAATGTCAGCGCATTGGGAACCAAGGTCTGGTTCTGCATATAGATCGGAAAGGTCTGCTTCTTGAGCCATTCGATATAGGGGGCTCCATAGGAGACACACTCTGGCCAGAGCAGATTGGCGTGGATTTCAAACCAGATATCTACCCTGGGTAGGGTCCCCATATTGCCGGGGGAACACGCCCAAATCTTCCAGCTTGGGTCGTTATAGGGGGCTAGAAGCCTGGAACTCGGAGCGGTTCCAATGAGAGCTACCTTCAGGGGCGCTGGCTCAGGAGGGGGTAGGACTACAGGTTGTGGAGGCGGGTCAGGCTGGAAAACCGTATTGGCAACAGGAGATTGAGTGAGAATCGGAGCATCAACAGCGGTCTTGTCGGCAAATGTCGGGGTAATCTTAGGCTTTACGTTCATGCAGTCCTCAATAAGTTGTTGGTAAAGCCGCCCCAGTCACCATGTTCCAGTTCTTGATATATTGACCTAATGCTGGGTAAGCTCCGGTGCTTCTGGCGAAATTACCAGTATTCCCGGTTAAATCAACGTAGTTGTCATGCACATAGACTGTTCCGGTATAGAGATTTGTCCCAGTTCCAGTGAAAAAGCTCACTTGGGCGCTCGAATCAAACACGGCTGTATTAAAAGCTACTTCCCCGCCAGATACAGTCTGAGGGGAATCGGTCTCCATCATGTATCCTTGAGTTCCAACCCCCCCAACCCCCACAGCCCTTTGTACCCAGGTATTAAACAAGATGGATACAGTAGCGCTACCTGCGGCGGCACCAAGCTGGACGATATCGCCATGGGCACCTGGAAAGCGGGATAGGTCATCAATAAGGTTAAAACTGACATTTATGGACCCGCCAACTCCAGCATCAATGCCATCACCTGCGGCTTTCTTAAGCCAGCAATACTGGACCGTTAGACCAGAGGCATTCGTAGTGACAAGCGCCCCAGGAGTTGTATCAAAGCTGCTGCCGCCCCCCTCAATCACACAATAGCCTACATAGAGATTTGGTCCTGCGGACGTAGCATTAATTGGTGGGTTGACCGCCGAGCTAACCGCAAAATTAGAATGGATAACGCTGCAATTGGCTGCCGTAACCTCAACTTTCCAACCACCATCTGCTGAAAAATCGAAACCCTGAACAGTCACATTGCTGCTTGTAACAGTCAGGACCTTGGTGGCCGTAGAGCGTGAAACCCCGGCGGGGAGCGTCCCTGTAGCTATCGGGATTAGGGTAATGCTGGAAGCAATGCCAACCCCATAGTTAACCCCGGCTAACTTCCATGGCGGCGGCTTTACATAGGTGGAAACCAGAGTCGGATACTGAGGCGTGACATTAGGTGCTGCCGACGACCCGTCTGAGAATGTGGTTAGGAACATTGAAAGAAATCCCTCAAGAGTTTACTTGGGAGACTTCCATCTTAGCAATAAACGAGAAGGCTGCATAAGTATTGAATCCAGTCTTGTCCACTATACTGGACTCTGCCGCGCCAGCCTTAAAGAAAGCCCCGTTTGCCCCGGCTCCATCCACACTGTTAACAGAGCCACTGCTGTTGCAGTGCTGTGCAACCAGATAGGTCTTCGTATTATCAAAAGTCTCTGGAAGCAGAACAAAGTCTGAAACAAAAGTGGTCGCAGATGAGACGGCTGAAATCCCTGTCAGACTGGTAGCGCCAGCCCACTGGATTTGGGACGGTGTATTCGAGAAATCAAATATTTCAGCGCCCCCAGCCGTAGACTGACGGGCCACATAGGCATTGTCGAGAATGCCCGATGACGTACCGCTAGAGAATAGCCAAGTGAACCTCGCGTACTGGCCAGTGGCAGAAGACAGAAGGGACGATGTTAAAACAAGAACTTGATTAAACCCCTGCCATGCCGGGTCAAATACGGTTAGGCTGGCGGTTTGATTGAAAACTGTTACTGGGACTGTTGAAACGCTGGTGGCCGTTATCCCGCCAGTTCCCAGCAGCAGCATACTCATGTTTCGGTATTATCTCCATTGACGGTCTTGCCATTGATCATGTTCTTATTGCCCGTCACGATGACCTTAGCAGACAGCGACCCTGGGCGCATGAAACCACCAGCCGACCCAGATTTATCCATAAAATTATCTTTGACTTCTACTGTTCCAGTTACCAGCGCTTGAGTAACGCCAGTCAGGAAGTTGGTTGCGAAGTTGCCAGGAGGGACCGTATTCACTGCAATCATCGTATTGTTGAGTAGCTTGCCAATAGCGATTGTCTGCGGAGAATTGCACTCCAGCATGAATCCTTGCGACCCTGCTGCCACATTGGTCTGGTAGACTGTATTGAATCTTACATCAACATCAACTGGACGATTGGTCCCACCAAGTTGCAACCAATCTCCATGAGCACCCAGTAAGCCACCACCATTCTCGATAAGATTATTGTTGACCCTGATAACTCCTCCTTCACTGGCATCAACAATATCGCCAGCGGCGTTCTTCAACCAACAATATTCCACCCTTAGACCAACACCGAACGAGTTTACCAAGGCCCCTGGCGTGGTATTGACATTCGTACCACCATCAATCGTGCAGTAGCCAACATATGTGTCAGTGCTTCTGCTAAAAATCGGAACCTGCGCGTTCGATCCAGCCTTAAAATTGCAATTGATGATGCGAACTCCAGGTGCCAGAACATTGACCTGAAATCCACCGCCACTTGAGAAGTCAAAGCCATCGACAACTGTGTTGGCGACGGTAATGCTCATGGACGCTGTTGCGATCTTGGTTGGCGCAACCTTGGGGCCAACAGCGTAATGTACGCCAGCAACTTTCCATGATGGCTTGAAGGGATAAGGATTAAGAAGAGTCGGTCGCTGCGGGGGTCCAGCAGGAGCGTTCTGAGACCCATCATCAATGCCAGACGAGGTCGTGGTAATGGTCGCAGAGCCTGAACCGACTCTACCAGTAGGGTCTGTTGCTGTTACTGCGACATTGAGGGTTGCCATGCTTCATGCCACAAAGGTAAAGACGTTTGGCTGGGCAGTTGCGGTCGCTGCAACTCCTTCCACAAAGCATGTATAAGTGAGAGGGCCGCCATCAACATCCGTCGCATTGATAGTGATAGTTCTCAGCGTTCCGGTTGGGGCGGACTGCGGAGATACCACGACCGAAGTAATAACCGGGGCCGATTGTGTGACGATGGTTCCAGTAAATGGGGTTCGTAACCCACCAGCATCTGTGACTGTTCCCGTGACTTGAAGCGTTGCCATGTGTTGTCCTTATGCATAGAGGATGTTGACAATGTACTGGCTTGAGCCAACCGCAGTGGTGTCAGTGGATGCGATCCCCGCCGTGAACGTATAGCCAAGCCCTGTTGTGAAGTTCAGCCCCATCTCAATCGGCGCGATGAACCCTCTGCCGTTCGCATCTCCAGGAACCATGAAGACTGCCGTGTAGGTTGAGGTTCCCGCAGTCGGGGCGGTGGAAAGGTTGTAGAGCCGCAGATATCCAATTGTGGTCGAGCTATTGAATGTCTGGATATGATAGACCTTGCGGGCCTGCGTGCTGATCAGGGTCGAATTGGTCCCGGTGGACATGATCAAGGATGTAGCCGTTAGGCCAGCAGTGGTTGACCCGGGGGTTAGGATAACGGTGCCCAATGCCCCCTGATCGCTCGCCATGGTAACTGGAGTCGAGCCTGATTTGGTAGTTTGACCTGCCGCAAAGACACCGGCACTGTTGGTAGCAAGCGTTACCCTCTGCGTACCCGCCCCAACGGCGCTAGAACCAAGATCAATGGCAACGCTTGCCAGCAGCGTGAGATTGATAGTCGGGGACGACCCAATGGTCGCCGCCACCGTAAAGGCAGACGATGGCTGAACCGTCATCACGTTGCTGGTGCTAGGCGTACCAGCCTGCGTGAACATGGCGTCAATCGTGCTAACCGTCTTGGCAGACGAATTGCCGTCTAGGATGGTTACAGCGGTTGAGTTAGCCATTTATGGCACCATCAGTGGAATGTACATACTGTTCGTATTAATCGAGAAGTTCAGGCTTGGCACGCTACTGGATGACGCCGTTGACGCTGGAGTCGACGACTCTGGAATTCCAGGGCCATAAAGCAGCGACTCGCCTCCCCAAGCCATCTGGAGGGTTGTTGGTGTTAGTTGCACTCCTGCCGATAGTTGGACCGTTAAGTTCTTTAGCTGAACCGCCATTACGGCGGCCCTCCTTGCAGGACCGAAAACACGACCCAGCTAGACGATAGAGCCGTCACAGTGCAGCGCAGAGCCGCCACCGGAAACATATAATTGGAAGTTGCCGCCGAACTTGTGCCTGCGGGTAGGTTCACGTCTGCAAACCAAGAGACAGCTAGAGTGGACCCAATGGCGCTCAGGTACATCTGATCCTGAAGCGTAAACTCAACACCATAGGTCGCCGTCATCGTCGTGCTGCCAAAGCCGACGCCGACCGAGACATTGAATGGAGACATTCTGGTGTCGAGATTAACGACTCTCGAAGTGCCTGTAGAGGACAGGACGACATAGATTGGATTTGCCATTCACGTTTCTGCCTCTAGCCACTTAAGTCAGATTCCCCTTCTCCGAGGTGCGAGCCGAAGAGAAGGGGGACTTGTAACCAATGCGGCCACCGCGAGCGCGCTTATCGAGACGCATCTTGCCTTTCTTGCCAGCAATCTTGCCGCCCCGCTTGAAGCTCTCAGTCGTGCTCTTGGCCGCGCTGACAACATCCTTGTTGCCAGAGACAAGCTCTGCACTACGGATGCCCTTGGACTGCGCCTTATGACGGTTAGCCATACTGTTTCTCCACTACGCCGTGACGGCCTGTAGGACCTTGAGAACCGCAGTCGGGGCGGTGCCACCAGACCAAGTGCTAGACGAAAGCCGAAGACCAGCTACCGGAGACAAGAGCGTAATGAACACACCGTCCGCGAAGTTGAGCGAACTAAAATGCGTGGTCGATACGTTGCCCCAAACCGGAGACGAAGAGGTCTGGAAGTCATCCAGGGTGGCCTGAAGCGTAAGGTCCGAGGTTCCGGTGGCCGTGAAGGTAATTTGGGCAATCGTTGTCTTGGAGACAGGATTAAGCCCGATACCTGCCGTGACCCCGACAGACGAAAGAGTAACTGATTGAGCCATGTTGAGACCCTTCCTTACGGGTTAGCTACCAGAAGCCAAACAACCGCTGCCGAGTTCTGAGTGGCAGCCGTTCCTACTTCATTTGATAGCGCAGTCGCCTGAGATGCGGTCACAACACCCGCGCCTTGGATATACGCTTGAGCAAATGTCAGTAGCATTACACCTCCTCCTCACTAACGAGACGAAGAGGAATAGCGTTATCAGATTTTTTGTGCCGACGCAGGTAGGCAATTGCCTTGATCAGAACATCAACATCGTCACAGGCAAGGCCAATCATCTGGTTACAGTCAGCACAAAGAAGGTCTCTGATTTCGCCAGTTGCATGGTCGTGATCGACAGCCATCCAGCGAACTTGACCGTTCTTAGCTCTGCGCTTTTCCGGCTTTTCGCAGATGGCGCAGACGCCAGACTGGGCGGCAAATCGACGTTGGTACTCATCGTTGTCTATGCCAAAAGTGCGTATAAGTTCTTTCTCGCGCGCTACTGGACGACGCTGCGAACGATACTCAAGCTGATATGCAGCGCGCCCTTCTTTGGTGTGATGGTCATGCTTTGTTGACAGCATGAACCCTTCACGTAGATTTTCAATTGAACAATTATCTTTGTTTCCGTCTTGAAAACGAAGAACCTTGGTTGGCCATTCCTGCTTTGCCCAGAACCATGCAAGACGCTGGGCAAGAAAGTCTTCCTGATCAATCCGAATATATCGGTATCCATTCGGGTCAACGCTTCCGGCGCGCTTGCCAGTGCGAATACCGCGACCTTTAGCCTTCCAAGTAAAGACTCCAGATGCCGGATCGAAATCCAGCATCTCGTGGAGTCTTTTCTGGGTCAGTCTCACGTTTCGTTCCATTTTCTGTCTCCTGTTGTAGGAGACACTTAAGTTACCCATTATTTTTTGTCAAGATGTGGGGAAGGTGCCCCAACACGACCTCCAATCGAAGTAGCCAAATGAGTAACGCTGGTATCCTTTTACCAGCAAGTTATCGGTCGTGAACTCCACCGACATATCCATCTCAAACGGAATTCGGTTCATGAAGATCAGACCATCGACGTTGGTCAGAAGGAACCAAGCAAAGGCGCTGGTGAGATAGTCGTTGATAATGAACCCTTCCTTGAAGGACTCATTCATGCCCTTGACCGCATTCACGTCGTTAGTGGACGTGCCAGGACGAAGCTCGCTGCGGTAGAGCCTGATTGCAGTCGGCTCTAGCTCAGTCGGGATAACAAGCTTCTGCGCGCGGGCATACATCTTCAGACCGGCGTTATCGAGCCAGTTGGAGCGGACTGTGATGCCTGCATTGAGAAGAGAAGTTTCGTTCAGGTCTACGTCCGGTGACGGACGGTTGGCGATGGTCGTGCCATCAATAGGATGCGCGGTGCTAAAGAGAGCAACCCCATCGCCGCCAACTGCGGTATTGAAGGTCGTGCCGCTGTTAAAGACATCCGCCCCGTAAAGCTCTTCGGTCTGTACGAACGAAGCCATGAGGCCGTCATTCGATGGACCGAACTCAGCCTTGTAGAGATTGTCATCAATGGCTTTGCGCGTGATTGCATAACCAAGACCCAATTCACGGTGCTCTTGGTTATAGACGTAGCGCTGGCCTGCCGCGTTATCGAAGCTGGTGGGACTGCCCTCCTGCTTCAGTTGCGCGTAGCCCAAGTAGCGCATTGATGCCCGGCGCTCCAAGGCCATCTTCGAGTCCGTAGACTTGAAGAGCTTGTTCCACTGGCGTTCGATCTGCGGATACTTGCCGCTGATGCCCCAAAGACCTGGTAAAAGCAGATCGCGAATCTGTGCGAGGGCTACCGGCATACCACCGTCTCCTTGATTTTGCTCGTCAATTTATTATGTTGACGAGACTGGCGACATGCCCTATATTCTGCCTTGGTAGTGGTGAATGACAGAACAGTAGGAGCAATGTAGTGAGTGAAGCTGAAAGATGGCTGCCCATCCCAGGTTACGAAGGAGTTTATGAAGTCTCTGACCGCTCCCGCGTCCGCAGTTTGAAGCGGGTTACTGAACATGGTCTTCATGGTGCGAAGCGCACCCTGGACTCCAAAGTCCTCAAGACTTCGCGCAACAACGGCTACCTCGTTGCTTACCTTGGCGGCAACGGCCGTACTGGCAAGAATGCTAGCAAGCTGTATGTTGAGGCGGCCGTTGAGAGCCTGTTTGGCATTAGACCAGTAATTGACGAGATTAGCCTGCCAGGAGAAGAGTGGAGAGATATCCCTGCTTATGAAGGCGTCTACCAAGTTAGCTCTCTCGGGCGCGTCCGTAGCGTCGGTAGGCGCGTTAGAGATGACTGCGCTCTCCACATAAATTCTGGAAACCGAAGAAGATATCTCCGACCTCACATCTTGCCGGGAGGAGTCGGAACCTCCGGTTACTGGAAAGTCGATCTCTCCATTCAGGGGGAGGCAAAGACCTTTCTTGTCCATCGGCTGGTTGCTGTTGCCTTTATCCCAAACCCGCTGGACCTTGAGGTTGTCCACCACGTGGATGAAAACAAGCTTAATAACAGGTCCGACAATCTTGAGTGGACTACCAGAGTCGGAAATGTCCAAGATTGGTTTGACCGCCGCAGGGTCGTGATAACCCAAGATACAATTGCCAGAATTGGAGAGGCTCTGGCTCTTGGAAAGAGCCCAGCCGATATCCTTGCTTCTCTTCCAAGGAAGAGAAAACCGAAGGACAAAGGATAGCGGCTGGCTCACATTTAGCTCCGTTATTAGGTCGTTGCGCCAGTCAGAGTCTTGCGATCCCAGTTATTGGGGGCGACGACCATGATGGCTCCCGCCGTCGTATTGTCCGTTCCATTCACCCCCGGAGGAGCGAAATTGGAATAAACGTCAACGATGCGGAATGGGAAGCTGGAGTTGGCACCAACAGTGCCAGCGCTGGACATAAGAGATGCCGCCGAGATGCCGGTCGTGGTGTTGCCCTGACCAACGCTCGTGGAGAGATAAGCGATGTTCCAGCCAACAACCGAAGAGCCAAGCACAGCCGACGTGCTGCCCTGTACAATGAACTGCATTTCTGGATCAGTAATGACATAAGCCGTCACCGGGCCAACGGTCGCATTCGCACCGATGTTGCCTGGGAAGTACGGAGCCCACACCACGCGGCCGACGTTGGAGTTGTAGTACTCGCAGCCGCCGAAGATGCCGACAACCTCAACCGTTCCAGTGGTAGGAAGGGTGATATACGGAGAGCCAGCAACCGAACTATTGGCTACCGGGTCGCCAGTGAAGATTTGCGCGGTATCGCTGGAGATGATGAACCGACGCTCAAAGCCCATAGTCGGGGCCGAGCCGTCACGATGGCCGAAAGAGCGAAAACCGAAGGGCGCGATAGTATTAGCCATGGCTGGCTCCTATTCAGTTTCAGCGATCTCGCTTACTTCTGATTTGGGGCCGTCACGGCTTGCGACGGTGGGGTTGTTTTGCGCCCGGCGCGGGCTCCCTGATATCAGGGATTATTGGTCTTTATACTAAGCTATTACTTACGTCAATCATCGCTTGGGACGCTAATTCTTTCCCAAGACTTATTGACCCTATTGGTGCGGATCGCACTCTCATGGCGAGTATCCAGACCTACCTGGGGGATATCCCCGCCCATGATCTGGCGTTCTTTGATAAGCACCTGTTCTACAGCCTTATTGCGTTCTTTCTGCCTTGATCTAATGGATAGCTCTAATGGGCGCGCGCACAGGATAAGGCCATCAACCTCAATCTGCCCCTTGAAGCCCTTTGGCATGAAGTAATCAAACCGGCCATCGAAGTCCCCGGTTTGTACGGGCTCCCAAAGCCGCTTCTCAAAGCGGGCACGGCGCTGCGGGGTGGGGGCTCCGTAGATCGAATCAGTCACCCATTGCAGGTCCATGCCGTCTGGGAATTTGTGTTTTGGTATCTTGAGCCGGTCGCTATCGTCGTCGTCCATCCAGTCAAGGTCTGCCACCGGGGAAGGCCTGATAGCCTCCTTGACAGCATCCGCGCGCTTCGGGATGGGCGGCTTGCGGGGCTTACCCTTGGGCCAGCCGCGTTTCTTGCCGAATTCTGGAAGTCCTTCAGTCATGGGAAAGCTCCTTAATCAAGGCCTGAGCCTCTTCTAGCTCTTTAAGAGTGAAATCTGGGGTCATTTTGATAGTCTTGGCCTCTCCTGGCCACTGGTCGTCTATAAGAATACAGTTCCCTTCGGACTTCAGGGGCGCTAACGGGAAGCTAGAAAATCGCGGCATCACTCAATTCTCCGAATAGTGGCCAGAGCGCTTCATTTCCTGAAGCTTGATTAGCTGCTTGGCATAGGTCACTTCATCAACACCCGCTGCCTTGGCGGCCGAGCGCTGCTCTGGAGACAGGGTGATTCTGGTCGAGCTAGGCCGCCCCGAAGAATTAGGTGGGTTGCGCGAAACCGGGGCCGACACGATGGCCTTGCGCTCTGGCTTATCGTCAACTTCTTCCACGTCGTCTACCTCGGTTTCTGCCTGACGATAGCCTAGGCGCTCTTCCACATACTTGAAATAGGCCTCAGAGCCGCCAACAAGGCCCTTCTCTTCGGCATCATAGTGAGCGTTCTGGAGTCTGACATTCTTCTTGGGGTCCTGCATAAGCTCAGGATGCTTCTTGAGCCAGTCTTTCTGGGACCCATTGAGGGGTAGCGTATCTATGTAGGTATCCAGGGTCTGTGGCTGGGGAGCCTTCTTGGGCTGGACTCTTTGCCACTCACGGCGAGCCTCAATAGAGGCCTTGCCGTCCTCAAGCTGGACCAGTCTGGTTTCCGCCCGCGCAAGGCGTCTTTGGGCGTCAACCTCACCATTGAGGTCTTCCGCAGCCTTTGCGGTGCTCCAAGCAGAAGCCGCAGCCCCGGCCTCGCTCTCAGCCGCCGCAATAGCGTTATTAATGGCATCTAGCTCAGCAAGCTCAACCCGGTCGCCAGCAGTAGTGAGTTCCGCATCCCTCTTCTGGGAGTGCTCAACAGCAGCTTGGCGCTCGCGTTGAGCCTGCTCAGCAAGCTTTTTATGCTCTTCAACAGCTTTGGTTACGTCTTCAAGCTGCTTCTTGAGCGTGATTACTTCTTCTGACTCTTCTTGGACTTTCTTTTCTTTGTCTTCTTGCCGCTGCTGGGCAGCAAGGTCGACTTGGCTTTCTTTCGTTTCATCTGAGAGTTCCTGTTCGAGTTCAACTTGGATTGCGTCGGCTTCTGGGATATCTGCCGATTCGTTAGGTTTCTTGACTACTCGCAAACGGGGCATGGGATATTCCTTTAGAATACAAGGTCAGGGGTGGCCAGCTTCAGGCGCACCTGTACGTCCTGGATCACACGGCAGGCAACGCCATTGATATGGACCGGCCAGCCGTCATTCACGCGGTAGACGATCCAGGAGCCAACATCGGCATCCTGCCCCTCAAAAGCCTCGTCCTCAAAGGCCAGAGGGCCTCTCTTGAGGATAAGGCCGCACTTACTCTGGTATTCGTCTTCCTTGAGGCTGGTCTGTGGGATGAAGATGCCCCCGCCACTCTTCTCTGGCCTGATATAGGTCCCGACTAGGATCAGGTTATTGAAGATATCAATGCCTGAAAGGTCCCCTACCGCCTCAGTGATAGCCTTCTTGGGGTCCTTGGCCTTGCTCAGTTCTTCTGTTTTTCTTGCTTGAACGAACATCTACCGTCCTTCCGCTGCGTCGTTAATGGATTCATCGATGTAGGTCTTGATAAGATCAAGGGTGCGGATGCACCCGACAAACTCCCGGTAGGCGGCAAAATCCTGCGCCATACCCTTGTATAGGTACTCTTCCTGATCCCGTTGGTAGCGGGCTATCTTCTCACGCAAGAGAACAATAGGTCTTGGTTCTGTCATTTCTTGTGATGAGCTTGCTCAAGGCGGCCAACCCCTGATTCCGCCCCGCCTGTGATACGCCCGCCCTTGGCGAAGGGCTTTTTGCCAGTAATAGCATGTGTGATTGCATAGGCAGGAGAGAGCATGTCCAGCATGTTGGTCCCGCCGCCATCGGACCCTCCCCCGCTGGACCCCGCGCCCTTTTCGTCTGGGCCACTATTGGCAGAGGATTTAACCTCTCCAGTCGGAACCACGCCGCCACCATCCGCCTTCTTCTTAGCTCTACCCCCGCGCTTCATGATGCCCGGAGGAATGCCAGCGCCACCCGCTGGGGACATTTGGGCAGCCGCAGCCATTGGCGGCGGGGGAACTACATCTTCAGGAGCCGAGACATTGAGCTTGGTACGCTTATGGACGCCACCTTTGTCACGGCGAATCTTATCCAGACGACCCCCGGATTTGTAACCAGAGGCTTTGAGGTCTGGCTTCCCTTTGGGGGTTTCATGGGCCGCCTCCCCATGCGGTTTATCAGCAGCCCCACCGTTGGCTTTACCGATACGCCCGCCCATAGCGCGCATCTTGGCTGCGCCACTGGATTTAGCAGCGCTAGAGAAAGGATTTGCCATTAGAATCTCCCGCGATATGGCCCCAGGTATTCCGAGTCAGGCGTATGGTCAGCCGTCTCAACCTCTGGCCCCTTGGTATAGCCCTCAGTCGATGGACCATGCTTGGCGATGCGCTCAGCACGGTCGGCCGGAAACTCGTGTGGATGAGCCCCCTTGCCAATCTTGCGCACCTTCTCAGCCTGATCTTTCTTGAACTCAGCCCGCTTAGGATGCACTTTTGCTCTCCGTCTTTTTGGCCTTGGCAATGCGTTCCTTGGCCGCCGTATCTTCCTTCTTAGCATCGATTGTAAGTTTATGCTTGTCAAAATCCTGCTGGAGCTTGTCAAGGTGCATCCTGTACTGGACCACGGCATCAGCATACTTGGCATAGTCTTGAGTGTTCATCTCGCCGTGGTGGACAATTTGGGTTTCTATTAATTGTATTTTCTCAAGCTCGATGCGTAGCTGCTCCAGCCTTTCGCGGGATTCACGGTCGGCAGCCTTGTCAGAACTTGCCTGCTGCTCAAGCTGTTGCTTCATCTGAAGCTCGATAATCTTAAGCTGGCCCATGGCCTGCTCAGTCTCAGCCTTTTTGGTGATCGCAATAATACGCGGGTCAGGTGGTGGCTGGGCTTCCTGGGCGGCAAACAGCCCGTCAGGGTCAATTCCGACAATCCGCATGATACGAGTATCAACCGCCTTGGCGTCATAGATCGCCGGATTGGCCTGCTGAAGCTGTTTGATAGCTGTGGCCTTGGCAATGCGATGCAGGCTGGTCGGGTTATTCGGGTCCGCTACCGGGACAAGCTCAGTGGTCTCAAGAGCCTTAAGAAACTGTTCTTTCTTCCAGGGCAGCGTCGGCTTCTTGTTGTGCCGCCAGAACGCCTCCGGGTCGTCCTTGAAGCGCTCCTTGAGAAGCTTGAATTCGGTAGCCTGGGCGTCATGGAGGCGCTTATGCACAGCATCCATCACCTTGGTAGATTGCTCAATGATGGCCATGGTAGTGCCCACCGGCACGTCTTGAGTACCCTCCCCAATCTTAACCTCTGCGGTCCCGGCAACCCGCTGTCCAACTTCCTCAACATGCGTAATAAACGCCGTGAAACCCGCTCCTGGCTCCTTGTATGGGAGAGGCATCACCGCGTCCGACACCCGAAGCTGGCCAAGGTCGAGGCCAATCCCTCCCCCAGGGGGAACCCGGAACTGATTGGTAAGCTGTCGCCCAAACATCTTGTTGTAGATAAACCCTGGAAAGTTAGCGAACATCCCAGCATCTAGCATCTCACGCCATGCCGCTGTCAGCGTATTGGTAGTATTACCTGCTATATGTATAAGACCAATAGCGTAGAACCCGATAGCCCTTACAAATGGATACTCAACAAAATACTGCCTTGGCATACAAAGTTCATCGTCTTCTTCCCAAAGTCTACGGACTTCTAGGATATTTCTTGATTCTTTATGGATTGTTACTTTGTACGGGCACTGAAGGCCTGTGACCTTATCGTTCTTCTTGTGCTCAAAGCCAGCGATATCAAGCTCGCAGTAGGTCTCGTAAATCTCATGCTCGGCATCTTCAGCAGGCTTAACCACCGGACGGACGCCCTGAATATCGGCTTTTTCCTTCTCAACCGGGTTTTGCTGCATGTATTGGGGTGCAGGACTTAGCTCGATATCCCGGTAGGCCTCTACAAGCTGCATCCGCTTGAGGACCGAAGGGCGCATCTTGATTCGGTGTGTGAGCCGCCCGCAGTTCTCGATGCTGGTTGCCGAATTGGAGACAATGATATCTTCGGCGTCTACGCTCTCAGATACCGGGCGCTGCCGCAGAGGACAGTTATAGACCTTCTTGAACCCCTGGCCGCCGAAGCCAACGTAAAACAGCATCCGGTCAGTGTCTGGGTAATACTCAGTCGCCACCGCCGTCAGGTAGTGGTTCATGTCGGTCTCAAGGGCCGACGCTAGCTCCTCCAAGTCATTAGGCGTCTCAGGAGGAGGCCCCATAGGCATAGGGGGCGGCCCTGGTGGCATGGCCATAGGTGGCGGGCCGGGAGGGGGCTGTATCCCTGGGGGAGCGCCCATTGGCGGGGGTGGACCAGCCATTCCTGGCATCGGAGGCCCCCCAGGACCAGCCATTGGTTGGGGTGATGGCTGATCCATGGGGGGACCGCCATTATGCCCCATGGACGGGGGAGGCATAGGTGGCGGCAGAGGAGGAGGAGCCGGTTCTGCCGACTTAGGCTTAGTTGGCGTATCGTTGCGAACCTTTACGGGTCCTGACGCCGGTAAAAGCTCGCCCCGCGCGTTAGCCTGAAACCGAAGAACCGACTCCAGTAGGAGAGGATGCCTCACTGTGGACATCCCTGCAACTGGTGCCGAGTCCATTCCGACATCGGTTTGTGGAGTCTCTATCTTGAGACCAAGCAGCTTGAGCCCCTGGGCGCGAGTTTCAAGCCATTCCTTACGGGAATCATCGTCTGACTGGATGCCAGTCAATAGCTCAGTGGCTATGCGGGAAAGCTCTGACTCGCCTATCTTGTCAGCAAGATTTCCAAACCACTCGTCTTCTAAGCCAGTCTTTTCCGGGGGAGGGTCGGTATCGATTGTAACCGAACCATCGTCATTCTCGGTCTTGAGAGCGCCATTCTCAAAGGAATCGCCACCCAGACCGCCGACATCAACAGTAACGGGTAGCTCAAATGGATTGGGCTCAGGCTCGTCTACCAGACGCAATGTTTGCGGAGGGCCAGCCATCAGCCAAACATCCTTGCAGTCCAGTCATAGGACTGGATGTATTCGTAACACTCCCGATTACGCCAACCCTTAATACTGTTAAGTATCGGGAACTCATAGATAACCTTAATATCCATAGCTTCGTAATCGAGCCAATTACTGAATACTTCAACTTGTCCACCAGGACTAAGTATTTTTAGTTGATAGCGAGACGGAAAAGCGGTCATTGCCCAAGCTTCAGTAAATGGATGCGCTCGGCGTATGGTTTGTCTAGGTGCCAGCGCCAACGTTGGTAAATTCGGCCCAACCAAGCTCCAATGACAATTGCTGTCGGTATGCCGAATAGAAGAAAAAGAAAGTCGTTCCCTTGCATTCCTAGCTCCTCTAAACTGGGTATAGTGGCGCAGTTCTTCCCTTGAACTCTAACTTACTTGTCTCATAAAGGCTATGCTCGTCCCTACGTAGCAAGAGACCTACATCCCGCATGTAGCGCATGGCCATGGACAGCGAGTCCACAAGGTCGTCATGAGAGCCCCTGGGGAACACCGCCGCTTGCTGGATAACCATATCCGCCCACTCCTTATCCGGGGCATAGACCATGCCCTCCGAGAACAAGTGCTGGATGGCATGAACGCGGGCTACCTTGTCCCCCTGCTTCTGGGGGTTAACCAGTTCGACCCCGAATTGTCCCGTAAAGCCTATGAGACGGCTAAGCTCCTGCGCCACCGATATCCCAGCGGCTTTTGATTCGATCAGGAGCCTATCCACCGGGAACCTGGGATGGCTCACTACCCGGCTGTCCACGGTACAGGAGTCAATAACCTTAACAACAAGGTCGTTAAGAGCCATGCGTTCCTGCCATGCATGGATCAGCATAAGCTTTGGGTTCTTGTTGGGGTCCCGAAAAAGGCCCCAGATGGTCAAGGCAGACGGGTCATTCTCCTGCTTCTCGGTATAAGCCGTGTCCAGAGAAGCCAGAATGAATTCAAAGGATGGGTATTTATCGCTCTCCCAAAGCTGCCAGAATTCATCCTTGAGGATTGCGCCGCCCCTGGGGGCCGGGGACTGAAGATACTGTCCGCTCCAAGCATATGGACCTTTATCATTCTTAAGTTGAAGTATAGTTTCTGGTGGAAATCGTTCAGGCCAAGCAATCTCTCCATCTATACTTCTTGGGTCTTCCCACTTTACTTCATCTCCTAGCTCATCTACTCCAAGTACAGTGACACAGTGTCTTTTTATATCATACTCCATTGGAACCATGAGATGGGTATACCCCATATTACGGGAGATAGCTACTCCGCTCACGTCTTCCTCGTGTAGCCTCTGCTGGATCACAACGATAGCGCTATCTTTCTGGTTGTTTAGACGGTCAGGAACGACCTCCGTGAACCACATATTCGTGGTGTACCGGGTGGTCTCTGATTCCATCTCCATGGTGTTGTTGGCGTCATCAATTATAAAGCGATCTCCCCTCTCACCCACGCCAACGCCACCAATCGAAGTTGCCAATTTCCAACCCGTTTTGTTGTTTCCGAACTTAACCTTATCGAATTGCGCTCTATCAATTCCGAAACGATTTCCCCAAAGTCTTTGATATCTCTCACTAACTACAATATTTCTACAACGCATATTATCTCGAATCGTCAAGTGATTCGAGTAAGAAGCGCACACGTACCGTAGTGAAGGTCGATTTAGAGGTCCCCATTCCCAGCTTGGCCAAAAAACGTCAGTCATCAAGCTTTTCGTAAACCCTGGAGGAACATTAATAAGTAATCGTTTAATGTGTCCATAGCTTACCGCTTCAAGATGCTCAGATATTGCCTCAAGAACCCATCCTTTTACAAATGGTATACTTGGCTCAACTATTGGCCAAACATATGATGCATAATCTATTAATGAAGTTTCGCACTTTCTAGCTAATACTTTCTCACTAAGCTTTGCAGAAGCTTTCGCGATTAGGCTTATTTTCTCTATTGCAAGCTGGGTCATTGTACCCTATTTGGGTTACGCGGAGGCAAGGCGAGCCAAAGCACTGCGGGGCTGGGCAAGGTCTGGCGCAGCACGGCAGAGCGTAGCGGGGCGGGGCATCGCAATGCAAGGTCTACAAAAGGAGAGATAAGTGGAAATTCGTATCAGGCTTGATGGCATTACGCCCCTAATCTGTAACAAATTCACTGACGAAGCCGCCATGAAGGCCTCTAACGGCTCTCGTGGTAGTTCTGCCGCAGGCGACCGTGGCACTCCATTAGAGATAGCTGAGTCCAAGCTCTACATCGGTCTCAATGGAAAACCGATGATCCCACAGCCCAACATTCTACGTTGCCTTGTGGATGGCGGACGTTTCCATAAGAACGGCCGGTCCCAAATAACAACCAAGGAAAGCTCTATGTTGTACGCCTGCCTTGATATCCAGGGGGCCGAAGTACCACTGCTTCATAAGCAGCCGTGGAAAGTTGATTGTAGGGCGGTTGTTATTCCAGCGACAAAAGGCCGAATCCTTGCGCACCGTCCGATGTTCGATGATTGGTCCCTAGAATTCACCATCGATTTGGACGAGACAATGGTTAGTCCGAAGCTCCTGCGGCAAATCATTGATGATGCCGGAAAGCGAATCGGTCTCGGAGACTTTAGGCCAGCCCGTAAGGGTCCTTACGGGAAGTTCTGTGTTGTTAAATGGCAGGAAAAGAAGGTTAATCTGGCAAAGGTAGCGTAATTTCCCGGCATGGCGAGGTATGGCGAAGCCGGGCAAGGCGCAGCCGGGCTAGGCTTGGCAAATCCCGGCAAGGCAAAGCAAGGAATTTTCTTGACCCACGACTAATCGATGATACATTCTGGGTCACACACTTTGGGGACTCACATGAAACCGTCTGGCAAATCTCCGTCTGACCCGAGTCTGCGCGCCGCAGAGTTCCTTGACGCCTACTATGGTGCCGAGAACAACACCCCGATTGATGTTGGTATCGGCCGGATGGGCAAGGATGGTATCCGCCCTGAAGACGGCGAGCCCTGTGTCATCATCTCTATTAACAGCAAGGTCCATGGGTTCTCTGTCACGGAAGCCCGCGCACTGGCTCAGGCTGGCGAGATGACCATGAATACGTTCAAGGAAGTCTTTGAGGATGATACCAGCCTTCCAGACTTGATTCTTGCGCTACGTCATGCCGCTGATGAGGCAGAGAAGCTAGATGACAAAAACTGAACTTGAGTCGCTGCGGACGACGATTGAAGGTCTCCTTCTCTCCCGGCGCAAGATAGGCGACTTCGACGCCAACAGTCAGGTCATAAGGATGATACTCGAATGCCAGCTAAGAATGTTAGAGCACCTCATAAACCCAAAAGGGAAACCTTAGCTGGTTTTACGCATCTTGATACGATGCCTATTCGCGACAATCTTTTCCTGCGGCTTTGCGTGATGTGGCTCAATGATCCAGAGGTCGTAAAGTTCTCTGAGCAGCGCCACAGAAGACACACGCTGGCATCTCAGAGAAAGTATATCAGTTCCTTCGACCAAAAAGCCAGTATCCTTTGGGCTGTGTGCGTACTCAAGATGCAGATCGGGTCAATCACCGCCCACTGTGACTGGAACAACAGGGTCGCCAATGTCGGGATAATGGTTGGCGACAAATCTTACTGGGGAAAGCAATGCGGGTCATCAGCATGGGCACAAGCTTGTGACATTCTGTTTTCCGCTGGAATCCGCAAGATTGAAGCAGGCTGCTGTGCGAGCAACAAAGGGATGCTTGGCATCTTCAAGAAGACCTTTGCTTTCATCCCCAAGGACCTCATTAAGCCA
>ERZ1292642.19-Hain-H14-01um-R1-19-length-80760-cov-17_pt2 | contig 66668 bp, 108 predicted proteins | sample MGYA00564403_ERZ1292642 | MGnify/ENA primary metagenome ERZ1292642 (study PRJEB36523, sample SAMEA6512643) | groundwater metagenome | collected 2019-01-09 | study: AquaDiva: Metagenomics assemblies of 32 groundwater samples
CTGTCCCTGACGCTGTCCCTGACGCTGGCCCTGACGCTGTCCCAGACGCTGGCCCAGACGCTGTCCCTGACGCTGTCCCTGACGCTGGCCCTGACGCTGTCCCTGACGCTGGCCCCGACGCTGGCCCAGACGCTGTCCCTGACGCTGTCCCTGACGCTGGCCCCGACGCTGTCCCTGACGCTGTCCCTGACGCTGGCCCTGACGCTGTCTACTATTTTCTTGTCAAGGATAATTGCGCGTGTTAATCCTTGGGATAAAGGGGAACCACACCAGACAATCTTTTTTGGCAATCTTGACCCTGTGATTTGGTAGCATTGTCGGATAGCTTTTTCCGCTTCAGGTCGATTGGCTGGGAGTGTACAGAGCCCGATCTCGGTCCATTGATTGATAAATTCCGGAAACCTTGCGATCTGCTCTTTCGTCAGATGTTCAATCTTGGACATGGTTTTCTTCCTTTGCTTTATTGATGACGGCATTTAATTCACAGCAAATCCTAGCCGCCTCGTCAACAGAAATTGCGTGCAATACTGTCTCACTTTCAAAGCGAACTTCCACTGCGGTCTCATCAACATAAAATTTTTCCATATTTGTTTCTCCCGTTAGTCAGTGACACGCCGAACTTCTTCCCCAAAATCTTCCACCTGGAATCCTTGTTTATAGATTCCAGGAACCAAGGTGATTTCCCCGTGTTCTTCGTGTGTCAAAGCAACTTTTTCCAGGACTTGCAGGTAACGCTCTGCTCCAGCGTCCCAGTAGCGGACTTTTTGACGGTCGGCTTCCGTGAGCTTGATGCTGTGGGCGTGGCCAGTGACCTCACCGAAGGCCAAGACCACAGGCCCTTGAATTTCGGTCACGTCTTCCGGTAGTTTGGAAACGGGTTGTAGCAGAACATCACCTTGTCTGATCTGTTTCATGATTTGAACTCCTTGGTTGTGGTTGGTGTTACGATTAAAACCTATCTGCGTTTCCTACTACATATCCGAGCCACACTAGTTCACAAATGGCGTCCCAGAATTCTTTAGTGATGGCAAGCCCGCTCACTCCACCCTCGATGTAGTCTTTGGCCCGCCAGGTTGAGAGTATCATGCGTTCCTCTTGGTTTATTTTTCTGATATCAATTCGTTGCACATCACGTACTGCACATACACCATTAGGTGTAGCTCTGTTTGAGTAATTTTATACCCCAACAGCTTGAGACTCATACTTTTTATTTCTTTGGTAAGCACTCCTCGTTTTGATTTCATTTCCGGTCTCCTGTGCTTGTGCCGCGTTGAGCGATTTGCCTTATATGTAGAGCAGCATCCCAAGCAGATTTGGCGACGGCCTTTGGATAGGTGTAGGGTGGTTTTGTCTTTTCAATTTTCCACCACTCCTCGAAGTCGGGTACGGTTGCTAACGTGGGACTCATCATGATGTTAATTAGTTTGGCTTGTGTTATGGTCGCTATGGTTCTGAGTTTGTCCGCATACCACCAAGGACAATCCTCTGCCCACACTTGTGCAGATTTTCTTGGTGGTTCTGGCGGAAGGTCTTTATCCGCGGCGGTGTAATGAGCCAAATCATCCCGTAGCTGAGTGATGATCAAATACACGTTGCTGCATCGTTTGTCTGCCCCTCCTTCTGTCAGGAATGTGAGGAAGCCTTCGATTTCTTCCGGCGTAAATCGGTGTGTCATTTTCTGCCTTCCTTGGTTGTCACTTTATCAATCATTTTCCCGTACTTGTGTTCCCATGCTTTGGTGCCGACGTTTTCCAAAAACCAGTTGGCCTGCGCGGGTGTCATGTCGACGGGGAAATATTTGTAGTACCAGCGCCGGCAATCTTGCAGAGTAAATTTTTTCTTGTTGTTGGTGTCTGCATTGTGCAGCCGCAACATTTCCTTTTTCATTTCGTCAATGACTAGCGACTGTTGGACCTGTCCAAGCATTATGTCTTCTGCCCAGCAGTGGATGATGGGTTTGCTGCCCCAGCGGTTGCGGATGGCGCGGCGCAGCGGCATCACGTTGCCCCACCACGTGGCTTCGCTGGTTCCGCACCACGTGTCGAGTAGATAAAAGTCATACGGTGTTTGGTGGCGAGGATGGTTGCCTTTTAGGAAGGCTTCAATGTAATCACAAACTGTGGTGTATCCGGGGGAAGTGGCACAGAGTTTGATGATGGCTCGGCTCCGCTCCACTACCGTCACATCACACCCGAGTATGGCAAGGCGTTCAGCAACGATACCCAGCCCCAGTCCACCGACCAGCACGCGGCCTTGCGGCTTGACAGTGTGGAGCATCTCCTCAATTTGGTTGAGTTCTTCCGGCAGATCGGTCATCCACAAACCATGTCCCCCTTCGTGTAGTTCATGGACGAGCAGCGGCTCACTGAGTTTAGCATTGAGTGGGCGGAGGCCTCTGGTGTAGGCTTGACGTGCTCCAACCACAGGCGTCTTTCCGGTCACGACGCGGTGCTTGATCGAGAACTTGCCGATGGTGCGCTCCGGTAGGTCGATGGGGGATTTGTACCAGGCGTGCTTGTAGGGTATCATTGGTGGACCTTTTTGAATATTCCTTCTTCGACGGGCCGGATTGTTTGTTGATGTGACCAGCGTAAAAGTTCTATTACTGTGGTCTTGGACGGCAGATTTTGGGGGTGGTTGATGAAGTCCACAATCAGCTCGTCCAGTGCTCGGTGCAGTTTAATGTGTCTTTGCTTGTGTTCTTTGGGTGTCATTCTATAGCTCCTTTGAGTAGGTCACACGTCTTGCAGAAGGTTGGCCGTTTTGGAAAGTGCTCTCCGAATGGCACTTTCCAGGCATCGAGCGGCATCTCGGTGCCCATCACCTTTGCGCCGCACAGAGCGGTGTAGGGTTCTTTGTCTTTGGACAGATGGTAATGCCAATAGCCTGAAACGCCCTCGGTGATTTTCATAGGTCGTGCCTCGTACCGACTTTAGTTGTCGAACCAGAAGACGATGCGTTCTGCTCCGACTGCTCCCAGTCTTTGGATCTCTAGTAAGAAGCCGTCACCGAAGAATTCTCGGTAGGTTGTTAGTATTCCCTCTCCTGGATCGCATGTGCATCCGCCGTCATTGCCCCGCATGCATCGCCGGTCTTCCATCCGCTGGTCGTAGTCAAAATCTGAGAGCTCCTTCACAGTTAGCCAGGACGGCGTGTGGGCATCGCTGTTCCAGCTATCATAGTCCGCCTTGACTGAGTTGCTGATGTCCTCTGGCAGTCCACGTGGCGGTGCGATTGGGGTCACGGCAGAGTAGTTACGCACTCCCGCCAGGAAGGCGAACACTCCGTATGAGCGCCAGTTAAATGGTGGATCTATCAGCGAAACAATCTCCCATTCTCCGTTCGGGTTTTTACGTTCAGCATGACTGTGTATGTCGCATCCCATGTTCATCTCCTGTGTTGAAAATAAGCTGGGCGCATGGACCATCGCACCCCTGTCTGTTTTAGGTCCACTGTTCTTCTCTGCGATTCCTTGCGGGAGAATACCAGTCAACATTTCCGCTCATTCACGCCGGACGCTTGCTTTCCGCGCCCACTCGGTGTCGCTACCGTCCGAGGGCAGATTAGCCACCAGCCTTGGCTCCGGTGAGAATTCACAGTTCCACTCCGTAGTTGACCAGCGTCGCTCGCAGGTCCTCCGCGTAGTTCTTGAAGCAGCGCAGCAGCGGACCGGTGGTGATGGTGGCGGATCCGATGGTGACGTTGCCTGCGGGATTGGTGATGGAGAGGCTCACACTATCCGCGTCGTTCATCGCCTCCAGGTGTGCGGTCACCACTTGTGATTGGTTCAGTTCCTGGCTGAGTTCGTAGGCATGAGGCAGGTCGTCGATTTTCATTTGCGTTTTCCTTTTGTAGTTAGATCGTAGTAGGGTTTTGCACAGCGCAAAGCCTTTTTGGCGTACCTGGTGGCGTTACTATCTCCGTTAAGCACTCTGGTTAATGCTTTGTACAGTGCGCAGCCGCACCACCCCATTGCTCGCGTGGCCTGTTCATAATTGTAGTGGTCTTCACGCTTTTCAACTCGCCTCTTCACTGCGTCTGGGTCGTGCTGTTTGCAGTAGTGTCTCCCGTCTGCTGCTGTCACTGACCATTTGCGTAGGCATTGTTTCTTGTCATCGTAGAAACGCCCCATATAGTGGGCAACTATTTCGGAGCATTTGGTCGGGTCGAGTCGCAAGCTTTGTTGGTTCTTCATTTGGGTTTCCCTCTGATTTTAAAAGCGGAAAGGTTGATTGGAGCAGCGTCTAGGCAATCCCACGCTCGCTCACATTCTTGCAGCCTGAATTTTGTTTGTCGCAGCTGTCGGGACACATCTTCCAGGATGTAGTGGTACAGCTTGTCGTTGGCCATTTCTAATGAGGTGGCAGATCCGATTCCACAACCTCCTGCCCACAACATGAAGCGCGGCATTTGTTTTTCTGTGTGGACGTCTTTGCCACCAAACCAATGCTCACCTTTTGATTTGAAATCTTCAATACCGTATCGGTGTCCGATTACTTCGTATTCCTTGATGTAGTTTGCCATTTTAAGTTGCTCCTTGTTTTGGTTTGAGTTCGTCTCGAATCTGCATCAGCAGCTTGCCGAGCTTGTTTTCACCTACCCCGTCGCAGACGCCCCAGTACGTGTCGTGCCAGTAATTGTGCTCTACCAGCTCCTGCTCACCGGTTTCTAGTAGCAATCTAGCTAGTCCTGGGTCTAAGAATTTAGCACGGAGTACGTTCAACATAACCGCGACTTTGATTGTGTCCCAATTCTCTCGTATTGGCAAAGTGCGTGTACGGTGTTTGGCTTGCCCCGGAGTGGTGCAGGACGCCACCCAATCGTGGTATGTTTGATTAGGCATCTTCGCGGCTTGGTATGCATGTTCTGCTGTCAGGTACCACCGTTCCTTATACTGGAGACGGGAGGTGTGGAAGTTGCTCATGAAGGCCCAGCGGCCTTTGAATGAAGGAACGGTTGGCATGATTGCGTGCTCCTGTATCATTGTTTGAGAGCGAAAGGTGTTGCTCCACGTGGTATCATCTTCACCGTCACGGCATTCTTTTCCATCAGCGGGCAGGGCGGTCGCTTCCGGGTTTTGAGTTCGAGGGGCCACTGTTTTGTGGCTTCAATCTGTCCACCCCACATAACGACGGCTTCTAGAATGTATTCCTGCATGCGTGCTCTGGTCACGCCCGGCACGCGAGTGACTGAGACGAGGTAGTGGTCTCTCATGTTTGTTCTCCTTTGATCATGCCTTTCTTGATGATGTTGACGAGGGCTTCGGTGGCGCTTTCCCAATCGGCGATTGGCGTTTGTTCCATTGTTCGGAGTTCTTCGATCACGCGGTTGAAAAGGGCTGGGCCGACGGTGTCTGCTGGCCGCGCGTCTTTCATCAGCCGCTCGGACAGGCGCTCCGCTGCCTCCATCCGCTTTTTCATGTCTTCTTTCTCCCATTGCGGTTTGGACTTCACCATCAGCTCCTGGTGGAACTTAGCGTCCCCGGCTAGCGCACGGCGGAGCAGCGTGATCTCGGACGGGCGCAGGTCTATGCTGTAGAGGGAGGTCATTTGAATATTATCCTGACTACAAAGAGAAAAATAATCACCACAAGTTCTTGGTTTATGTCCTTTAAGTATCTGATGATTTCGGCGGCTTGGTCAGGGGTCACAGATTCTTCTCCTTCACGAGATAAATTTTGTCTGGGTCGGGGAACGGCTCTACACCTTTCCAGTACTCAGTGACCCCGACGAAAACGCCCACGCCCTTCACCTTCAGCACTGCCGGGAGTCGATATGTCTTCCAGTCACCTTGTCCCTTACCGGGTGCGACGAGGCGGTGGCTGAAGCCCTCCACACGGTCTTGGATTTCGTGGTCAATTTTCATCAGTTCTTCTCCTTTGCAACATCAGATTGAAAAACTCCCTTTTGATTTTATGTCCTTCAGATATTGCGGTACGAGCCTCTTTAGTAACAGTGTGCCCAAGTAAGGCTGCTGCTATTGCCCCACGGTGTTTTCTGGAGGCAGGTTTACCTAGTTTCGACATTGATAGGGCTGCTCGGTGCTTGTCGGAGAATGGTTTACCTCGTTTAGCCTTTGATATCGCCCTCCGCCATTTATTCAAATATTTTCTGCCGCGTAATTTTTTAGATACTTGCTTTCTAAATTCTAGGGTTTTTCTCATCCTCCCTTTCTTTGAAGCATCTTCCGAATTTTCCTTGTTTGTTCCGAGCCAATGATGTGTGTCTTCGATACACCATGGGTTATCACAAGTGTGGCAGACACAGAGGGGTTTTGGGATTTCTCCGTGTCTGAGTTTATACACGCGGCGGGCGCGGATGCACTTGTTTGGGTGTATTAAGCACCCGTTCGGTTCACGGGTTGCCTCTGCTTCGTACTGTTCGACAGTTTTCTTTTTGAATTTTGTCACATTAAACCCCTTTATTTAGCCGGAAAATTTCGTGGTTGATGATCATTTCTGTGGTTCCTTTCTTTTTAGTGCTTCGTACACTGATTGAACTTCCGAAAGGGTTTTAGCAGCACGGTTGAGTTTGTTTAGCGATTGCTTGATTATTGTCAGGACGGCTTTTTCTGGTGTTTCCCCGGTTTCTGCTTCACCTGATAAAAAGGCGATGTAACCCGAAGTCTTCGTTGGCAGTACTCGTATGTTTCTGCCCGGGGAGAGGGCAGCATGATGCCAGCCAATGTTTTCCCAGACGTCAGGGACCCAACCAGTACCAAGCCGCTTGGCCAGGTCGAGTGCGGCTTTGTTTGCCTCGCGGTAGTCTTGGATGGTGCACCCGTGGCCACAAGCCGGGGAGCAGTGGGTGTTACCGTTTCGACGTGGTATCCAACTAAGTGTTTTGCTCATGGTTTTTGTCCTCTCGTAGTTGAAACATCGGGGGAAGTCCGGAGCATTTGGAGACTCGCGCAGTGATGCACGGATATCTGCTTCCATCAACCGGGTCTTGAAACTGTGGTAGGTCACAGGTTTCAGAGAACTCTGTTCTGATTACGAAGATTCTTTTCCAAAACGGAAGCTCCTTAACATCGTCATGATAGTGTACGCAATTTTTGCAAATGTTCATTTCCACAGTCCTTTCGCATGTAACAGTTGCTGCTTGGCCGGGCAGCCGGTTTTGGAGTGTACGTCATAGGAGCAGCCGATGCAGGGTTTGCTGTGTGACATGCTCCAGATGGCGTAAAAGATGCCACGTGGCGTGGCAAGTTCGCAAGACGTTTCCAGGAACTCTTCCAGAGGTGTGACGGGCAGGATGACGTCTTTGGAATGTAGTGCAGCCTGCCGTTGTCTGCGTTTGGTGGCCGGGCGGACTTGGAGTTTGACATGCCCCGCTTTCTGTTTAGATGGACCTAGAACCTTTTCTTCTAATGCTTTGCCGAATGATCGTAGCTTTTGTGTTTTGGGCACCACTTTCGGTTCGTACGGCGAACGGTTGTAGCCCGGACTGTTGATGTTGTGTCGGGAGTCTGGGCTGACGGCGAATCCTCGGGCGTCCGTGCCGCTCGCGTCGCGTTGCGCTTTGGTGACGGTGATAGAGAAGGTAGACATGGATTGTTTCTCCTTTCTGGTTGCGTTGCGGGTTAGGTGTTGACGAGGTCCCATTCGGTCTCGCGACTATCTTTGTGGACCTTGCCATTGGGATAGTACAAGATAACTTTGTCGTTGCCCCGGTCTGGGTCGTATACGAGGCCCACATATTTGCGGGAGCCTACCCGGTCCGTGGCCACTATTCTGACTGGGTATCGTTCGCGAGTCAGATATGGGCGATTCCAATCGAAGTCTCGTTTTATGTTACTGGCCAGATCGAGCTGCCGGGGAACGGAGACGGACGCGTCGTAGGATTTACCTTCATAGTTCCAGCGGTGGAGTTTGCCGGCACCGTTTCGTACCTGGTGTCCGTACATTCGTCCTGGAAAGATCAAACCGATCACAGGCGCAGGACCGGGGCCGTTGGTGGTGAGGATGTCGATGTACTCTCCCCCGTAGGTTCGAATCTCTTGTCTAACATCAAAGCCGTGTGACAGAAAAGCCAGATCGCTCTGCTCGGCGGAGCTGAACATGGATTGATGCATGGTTGCGTTACCTCCTTAAAGTGTCAACAGTAGGATCAAGATTACGATTACCAGAATAATACCGTCCGCGATGGACGGTTCCGGTCCGCGCCACGGTTTCGTGGTGCTGTCCCGCATGTGGTTGAGCTTCATGCCGTTCTCATCGCCGCGTTCCAGCGCCGGATCAGCTCGTCGCATTCTCCAAGCTCAGTGTCGTCTAGTTGCTTATACAAGTCACTTTGCAACACGCGCATCGCCAACGCACAGCCAAACGTGTCGGCGATTTCGTGTTGGTTACATAACTGCCCCACCTTGGCGAGCGCGGCGCGGGCTTGGTGATAGCACGTAGAGCGGGCACTAATTGCCGCTTTTGTCCCCCATCCTGCATAGTCCATTTCCATCTGGCAGCGAACTAACGCCTTTAGTAGCTCCGCATTGATCTCACGCAGGCGGGAGATTTCGTCGGCGTTCTCGGTCCAGTTATTCGTATGTTTGGCTTCCATGTTGGCCGCTCAGGTTGTTTGCGATGATAACGTGGGGCTAGGCTAGATTGCGCCGACCAGGACCGCTACAGCACACGTGGCAATATCCGTGATGTGCGCCATACTGTACCGGGCCGAGTGACATGCCGGCGTCAGTGTCGGTGGCGTGCCGATCGCACAGCGTGATCTCGCGCGCGATGTACGCGCCACGATAGGTGACGACGAGCTGGTGGCTAGACTTGCGGGTATGCGATTCGCTCATGATATCTCTCCTGTGCCCCTGTCCCCGAGGCGCGGTCGCCAGCTAATCCGGCTGGCTCGGCATTCTCGCGGGCACTCGCAATGCCCGCTGGAATGGTTAGGAATTTCCCCACTGTTCTGCCATTGCGTCTGCGTGTGTTGATCACGCGAGCGGCTGGAGCCAAATCGCCGAGCCCTGACAGGTCAGCGACAGCGCGTTCCGATTAGATTACAACCACGAGTGCTGTTTAGGTAGGTATCTATGCCGGATAACGCCACAGTGAGCAATTCAGATTTGATTAGTTTAGTATTCATTAACTTTTCCTTTTTGGTTAGAAAACTTCTTTGATACTGATCACCTCTCCAAAGGGGGGGTGGTCGACGTGGCTGGTGCTGCACCACAGCACGGGGTATTCCGGAGCCTGTTGCGGAAATGTTCCCATCATGTCCGTCAGCATCACCAGGCACTCCGGCTGAATCCCCTGTCGTTCTATCCAATCGAATATGGGACGGAAGTCTGTCCCACCCCCTCCCTTTGCGTGCAGTGTGAAAGGCAGGTCGTCCGCCGTGAATTCCTCCACACTCTGCACTTTTGCGTCGAACGACAGAGCATAAAGGAGTTCGGGCTTGATGTCTTCTACGATGGCGTTGAGCTCACCGCCGAATTGATCGAGCAGGCGTGCGTTGATGCTTCCGGACGCGTCTATGCCCACGACGAATACTCCAGCGGCCTCCGACCGCATCCCGGGCAGGTACAGCCCCCGTCCAATGAACCGACGGTTGGGCCGCATCCAGCTGGACTCGGTGCGCGACACGTTCTGAAAGAACTTGTGCAGCTCTTCCCGCCAGTCCACTTGCGGCTTGAGGATCTCGGTCACCACGTGGTCCAGCTCGGTGGGGTAAAAACCCTGTCCTTTGGCGTTGTTAACCGCCTGCTGCACCGCGATCTTCCACTCCTCGGCCTGTTGCTTGGCTTCGGCAGGACTAAGAGCTTGACCGTCTTCGCCTGTACCGTCCCGTACCTCCCCGGTAGGGCTGGGGGTAGGGATAGGCATGCCCTGGCCGTTTGCGTTCGGCTGGGACGCGCTAGGAGTGTTTGGAGAGGAGTTTTGACCTCCTCCCATATCGCTGTTCTGGGGGTTTTTTCCACCACCGTTACTATCCTCTTCCTCCCCTTTCGGCTTTTGGGTGTTGAGCGTGGCGTAGACCTCTTCCGCAGACTTGCCCTCATAGGCCGGGTTGGATAAGACGTTGGCGGGCAGTGGCAGCCCGCTTTTCTTGACCATGGGATTGATCACGTAGTCGCAGGAGTCGTTCCACATTTTCGGATCACGGTCCCCACGCCGTAGTTGATGCTCTAAGGCACAATGCATGATTTTGTGGGCCAGCACGCCCGCGCCTTCCAGGATCGGCATGGTGTCGAAGAACATTTCTTGAAACCCGAGACGTTTTCCATCGACCCAAATTGTTTTGCAGTCTGGATCGATCACCGGCTCAAGGTTCATGACGAGCGATCCGAAGAACGGATGGTCGAGTAACAGAGCCCGGCGAGCTTTGAGGAAGCTGTCGGGCAAGGTTGTGAGTTTCATTTATCGTCCTTTGTGGTAACCGGGAAGTATCCGGTAAGATTCCATCCCGGGTGTTTCTGTTCCACCAAATCTAAAACACGGCGGAGGAAGTTTTTGTCTTCAAAAGGCAGTTCAATTCTGCCGGTATGGGTCTCATGCAAAATTTTTGTTCGTCTGTGTGGTTGTCGCACAGCCTTGTTGACCCCGTATCGGATTTTGGTTGTAGTCATAACGCTTTCCTTTATCGTTATGTGTAAGGTCCCACAGCAGCAAGCCCGTCAGCATCTTCGGAAGAACTATCTGACGGTGCCATGCTTGGCGATGCTTGCGCTGTGGGGTTGATGGTTGTGATGGAGAAAGGGCGGGCGTCATGAACGTTTTCTTTTCTACGGCTCTTCGGCGTGCGGCACGGACTACCTTCTTCCGCCCCGCACGTTGGACAACAGTGCAAAATCAGTTTCCTTTCACGTGGGCAACCTGTTCCTTTGTACCGAGGGTTGGTTGCACAGGTGCAAGGCTTTTTGTCTTCCGGACAGATCAATGTTGGGATCATTTCGCCACCTTTTTGAAATAGGTGATACTTTTGAGTATCAGTTCAGCATTCCTTTTCTGTTTCTTTGCCTCTTGTTTGAAGTAACGGACCAGATACGGTGTCACGCCTTGAACAGCGTCCAAAAAGCATGTGTAAGCACCAGCGTCATCAAATGGTCCGCCACTAACAAGTTTCCATCCGGCAAATCCGGGTCTAGGGGGACCACCATAGTTCTTGATACAGAAGTATGTTGCCCCCGCAAAAGGTCTGATCAAATCCCACGCTTCTTCTTTGGGGCCATCATCTGCCCTCTTCCAGGTAAAGGGCGGATGCGTGTATGTCTTGGTGGATTTATTTTTGCTCTTCATTTCTTAGGTGCCCCCATGTAGCTGGACATTTTCTTCATGATCGCTGCGGCGTCGGACGCGACTTTCTTCCGCAACGCCGGATCCGCCCGCACCACGTCCGCCGTCTGCTTGGCGAGCTCAGCCTCGATCTCCTTGCGCATCGCCTCCAGCTTGGGGTCCCCGGTGAAGTTCAGTCGGCCTACGACGCCGACCACTTCTTTCAGGTTCTCAAATAACGAGTTGCGGAACACGTTCTCCTCCTTGCTCAGCCGTTCCTGAGCGTGCCCGACCGCTTCGCCCAGCCGCCGGTACAGATCCTTCACCGCGTCCTGCTGGAGTTGCTGCATGTCTTTCTCGGCCTGTGCCTTCAGCTCGGTCAGCTGCTGCTTGGGCACATCCACCCGCCAGTCCACCGTAGAGGGCAACTGCATCACGATGATGTTAAGTCCAAAGCGAGCAGCAATACTTTCCGCCGAGGGGTAGTCCGCCGGGTTGGCCATCTTGCCCTGCAGCAGCATGCCCTCCTTGACGGCCAAAGCGTAATTGGCGGCGATCTTTTTCGCGGCGGATTTGTGGTCGGCCTCGAACTTGCGCATGGCGCCGAGGTAGCTCTGCAGCACCGTGACCGGGATCATCCGCACGCCACCGTCCATCCAGGGCAGGCTGTTGGTGAGGTGGTAGTTGTAGGCTTGGCGCCGTATCTCGGTTTCCTCCTGCAGGTACTCGCGCGGAACGATTGTCTTGCGGTACGTGCCGACGCGAGTGCTTTTTGCCTCGAAGTCTTTGGCCACCTTGGCGGTGGCGGCTTTGTCCACCTTGCGCCCGGACCAGCAGTGTTGAACCAGCTTGACTAGTACAGCTTTCTCATGGAGTGATTTTACGGTTGTCGTTGTCATTTGATCCTTGCTCCTTGCTCAGTGGTTGAGGAGAATTACTTGGTTGGATGTTGTCCACTTTATGTACGCCTGTGTCTCGCACACATCATGGTTGCGCTTGCCGAGGTCTCTGTAAATTAGTACTTGGAAGTCTTTCGGCAGCCGCTCGATGTAGGCGAACAGTGCTTTGGCGTTCTTGCTGTCCCCCCGGCAAGAGATCATCGTGCTCACCGCGTACAGCGCCGCTGCATTATCCGGCACCGTAGCCGTATCCGGGTGTTTGCAGATGTCCTCGTAGTCAGGCAGCGAGCGGAACACGCGGAAGAACCCGGTGAACTCCGTAGCCGCACCCTCACCTACGGTACCGCTGATAGTTTCCAGGAAGCATTCATCCGCTACGCCCTGTTTCATGATGCGGGATACAAACTCCCAGCTTCGCGGCGTTGGGAACGCCTTCACTGCGGGGTCGAACTTGTGCAACAACTCGGGGCGGAAATTGAGGAACGCAATCACCGCCGGCTCCACGTCATGTTGCAACGCCCACGTGACCCAATCCTCCAGGTGCACCTCGTACTGGAGGTGAGTGAAGCGGTTGGCGATGTGGGAAGGCATACGTTGGGTGGCGGCTCGGTCAGTTTCCCGGTTGCCGGTCGCTACTAACGCACACTCCTCGGGGAGGGTGTATTCTCCGATGCGTCGGTCGAGGATAAGGGAGCTGGCCCCAGCCTGGACGATCGGAGGAGCTTGCACAATCTCGTCCAGATTGATCAGCCACCGCCCGCTACGTGGGAACATACTTGGGGTCATCCACACCGTGGTGCCGTTCTTCACGGTGGGAATGCCTCGCAAGTCCACTACATCGAGCAGGGGGAGCCGCAGGTCAAGGTACTTGTACTTCATGCGCTCCGCCACGGCTTCCACGGTTTTGGACTTGCCTACGCCGGGTGGCCCCCAGATCATGACAGGTTGGTGGGCGGTGATGAGAGATTCGAGGGCGGACGCGATGTTAGATGGTTTCATTTTGACCTCTCTTGTTGTAGTCTTTGTCGAGGGTTTTAGACAATTTGGTGGCGACAGACTTTCCTTCATCGTCATCAATTTGCCCTTCTGACAAAGCACAATTGAGAGCTGAGAGGATAACTTTTACTTCTTTTTCAGAAAGTTCGAGCTTCATATTTCTACTCCTTTGTCGTTGTGGTGGTAAAGAATTGTCGTAGGGTTTCTGCATCAACCGATATTTGATCGCGAACGCTACCAGTTGGTCACGATCACTGAATCCTGCTTTGTTGGCTATTTGCTGTTCAGTTTTTCCAAACACCAGTTCTTGGGTTGGGCCCATGTACTGGGTCTCGTCGTCTCTAATTCGCAATGCAGCCAGCGCCTTGCGGACTGCGACTTTGGTGGTGTGGGACAGTTTCATTTGGGTTCCTTTGTAGTTGTATTAGCTCGTTCCTTGGTGCTTCTCTGCAATGCTTTGACAAGGTGTTCGTCACAGGTATTCGCACACAGGTTAGAAAACTGGGTGGAGTCTAGTGTTCCGTCACCGGCTGGGAACACAAACCACTTTGCTTTCTTCTTGCAGGTGTGACGATACCATTCCTTTGGTATGAAACACGTACCATCGCCAGTAAGGTTGCCTAGAGCAACTCGATGTAAGGAGTGGTTCATTTGATCTCCATCATGGTGGGGTCTAGGACGGAATTGCTCGGGTCGGGTGCTTTGCCATACAGCACCAGTTTCAATTCCTCCGCGAATGGTTTGACCTGGTGAGGAAACAGGTCGGACACGCGCTTGGCACCGTAGCGTTGGAGTAGGGACACGACCAGCGCCCGTTGCTTGGCGGTCTTTACTACAGCCAGTATCTCCTGCAGCAGCACGTTGTCGGTGGCAAGGGAGCGGAGTTTGATTCGAGGTTTCATTTAGTACCGTCCTTGGTGGTTGTGGGGGATTTCAGATGTTGCGGTGCCAGGAGTAGACGATGGTCCACGTCCCGACCCATTCAGGGCGCTGTTGCATACGGGGAGGTTTATTGATTGTGTTCGATAGCACATTGCCGTAGACGTGACCACAGCAATCGTGCTCGTGTTGGCAGTGTGAGTTGTACCGGTCGCGGGCAAAGGCTACGGCTTCTTCCTTGGTCGCGGAGAGCGGCAGCGTGAACACGATTACGGCGGTCCCGCTCTCGCCTTCTTTGGTGTCGACGCTCACGTCGTACCGGTCAAGCTCTCCGATCGTGTTCTCGTTTGCTCCTTCATTACGCCATTTGTTGAACAGGTTGTCCAGGAGCTTCTGCTGCTGTGTTTCGTATTCATGGTAGGTAGGCATGGAGTATTCCTTTATAGTTGTGTGGAGTTGTATGGGTGCTAGTGCCCCCACAGTGAACGCGGTTGTCCGAATTCACTGGGAGAGCCGATTGCGCGATGGCTACGACAATACCACCAATCCCAATTTGACTAATTTTAGAACGGAAAGCCCGACCGGCTTTCCAACCGATTTCCTAAGTTCGCCGACGGTTGCTGTCCCACCCACTTTTTTCAGCACATTCAAAACACCTGCACGCGTATCATCCAGCAATGCACCGCCCGCCTTCTTTTGGTATGTGACCACTGCGGTGCTGGTCGGGAAACCAGACGCAGTCATCACTTTGCAATCACCCTTCTCGGCCCTGTCATTCTTGGATGCAGCCAGAGCTTCGCGAACGTGTTTCATGCGCTCGACTTTTGCCATTCGCTTAGCTTTTTCTTCCTCTGACATTTTAGGGACGGGTTTTCCCAAGATGACACACAACTCTCTAACAGCCTCGGGGGACTTCGCGAGGAGTGATTTGTAAAACCTAAGTGCCGCCTTTTTCAGATCGTAGTTGTATTCGGTCAAATCAGAGACCGAGGTAGTGGCGTCAGGTAAGTGCCCTTTTTTGTCGCGTACTGGGGTCGCGTGTTTCAGTTTGATGACTTCGATCTGTTCGTCGCCCATGATCAAGTAGCGATTGAACGTGCTCTCGGACGAGACCAGCAAGTGAATTTTGCGGTGGCAATCGTAGAACACGGTCGGTTTTGGCAGGTCTTTGACGTCGGTAAAGACTACCGGCTTGGATTTGACATGCGGTCTGCGCCATCCTTGAATAGCATCTGAATTTCGCTTAGCCGCCGCAACCTGTTCATTCGATGTCATCTTTTTGGGTGGCAGTTGTTTACGATTCTTGACTACGGATTTGGTCATATTACATATTCCTTTATCGTTGTTGCTTGAAAAGGTCAGCACGCCGCACCCTCAATGTTCCGTGGGTGCGCGATGCTCGCTTCGCTTCTAATTGAGTTCTCGAATGGTCGGCTCGATAACTTCGATGTTGAGTTCGGCCGGGTAGTAAGGGAGATCGACCATCCCCAAGTGCGTCAAAAACTTGTGCTTTGCCTCAGCTTCGTCAACCGCACGGTACTTTTTGATGCAGTCCCCAAGGGTCACTCTGAACAGTCCATTCCGAACAACCGGGTTGTGTTTTAGCATTTTCATCTCCTTTACACCGGAACTACGAAACCACGGAACTGATCGGCGCATTTCAGCGCATTCTGCGTCTTTTTGTAAAACCGTTTGAATTGCACCCCGTGGTCTGTGCCGTAAACAACGGCAACGTAACGTTGATACCTGTTCTTGGTTACGCGATTAAACGTAGGTTTCATTTTGTGATCCTTTATAGTTGTATTAATGCAAAGCGCATCAACCAACTGATGCAAACATCGCATCGGTTGGATACATGCGTTCTGAAAAATCTGTTACAGTTAATTATCCTCATCACCGATGTCATGCGCTACGTGCACCCTCCTCTGTTCCGGTTTGAGCGGAACAACAGGTTTAGGTGACGGCTGCCAATGGCACCGCACAAAGAAAACTCCAAATTAGGGAAGTAATCGATTCTCGCACTGCACGCGCAGTGTTTTAACGCAGCGGTTCTGTGTTATCTGTAGCAGTACCGTGGTCGAGTTTCTTAACGGGGGGCGGTCCTCCCACTCACCTGTGGGCTGGATCCCCTACCACCTGCTGGGCCGTTTTTATTGCTCGTCTGGCTGCTATCCGGAACTTGACTTTGGCCTAACCGGCGACTACGTCCAGCCAACTTACATGCGAATCATACCGACATCCGGTATCTATGTCAAGAGCTCAATTTCCCTTAGACATCAATAGGTAGCAATAGACTTTTTCTGTAGACATTGTATAATTACAGAAATGGTGCGGTATAAGCAGACCAGCTCTCTCTTTCTCAGGGCCTAACTTTCGGAACCACCCTTCACCTTTATGATGGGCACGGCAAAATCATGGCAATAAAAAAAGCAGGACTATTCGGTGCGGATTTCAAGCACCGCGCAAAAGATATATTAAGTTCCAGATTTATCATCCCCCCATTTACAGTCCTCAATTCCCGTGAAGGATTTTGGCAGGATAGAAAACGCGATTGGATCTCAATCGGGATCAAATCGGAACTCGGTCGTGGTTACACCGAAGAAGGAACCGCTTACGGATCATCGCTGGGCAAAAGTGGGGGGCTAAATAAACGGTACAAGGACGCATCGCCGGGTCGGTCGCCACGCCCGGCGATATCACAAAAAGGACATAAAGGGTGGCCTACAATTCGTGGTGATGGTCACGGCCGTCCAATGATCAAAAAATGCGCTGACACCAGTCCGATGAGCGACAGCACACTTAATGACATCGATACATACAGAAAAACGGGTGCTGTCGACGACGACCCAATCGGGGGCACCAGTATTTTTGACCCCACCCTTTGCGAGTTGATTTATCGTTGGTTTTGTCAGCCTGGTGGCAGAGTCCTTGATCCATTTGCTGGTGGTAGCGTACGTGGCATCGTTGCCGGTGAACTTGGTTTGCACTATACAGGCATTGATCTGTCAAGAAGACAACTCAATGCCAACATCGCACAAGCAAAAGAAATCGGAACCAACCCGACGCCAGAATGGATATGTGGTGACTCTGCTAATGTTTCAGCGCTCGTTCAGGGTAAGTTCAACTTGATTCTGACGTGCCCCCCTTATGGGGATTTGGAACGGTACTCTGACGATCCCCGTGACCTCAGTACATTGAACCTCGCCAAATTCAGGCAAAAGTATCATACCATAATTGAGTCTTGTTGCTATTTGCTGAAGGACGAGGGTTTCGCATGTTTTGTTGTCGGTGACTACCGTGATGGCAAAACTGGCTATTATGCCAACCTGCCCGGTCAGACCATTGCTGCGTTCGAACGCGCAGGACTGCACCTGTATAACTGGGCAATTTTGGTTAATGTCACCGGCAGTCTGCCCCTGAGAATAAATGCGCAGTTCGTTGGTAGCCGGAAATTAGGCAAATGCCATCAGGACGTACTTATTTTTTCAAAAGGCAATCCAAAAGACTTCGTCAGTAAATGGAAATCTGATTTCACGGAGGGTGTTTAATGAAGACTTCGTCACTGATTAAAGCGTTAAACTTGGCTAAACCATCTCTTGGTACGTCAGATGCCATCCCAGTATTGGCACATTTCTGTTTTGACGGTGATGTTGTTTATGCCTACAACGATATCACCGCAATTATCGTCGAAGAACAAACCGGACTATCCTGCGCCTTGCTCGGCGATACACTTATCGGTTTGCTGGAGGCCAGCGGTGACGAAGACATCGATATCAAGTTGGACGCCAAAGCGTCAAGCGCGAACATCAAATTCAGCAGTGGAAGTGCCAAGATTCCAACCCTTCCGGTGTCCGAGTTCGTGTTTCAATATCCGGAAGGTGAAACAGCGTTTGATCTTCCACTAACCGAGAGCATCATTAAAGCAATTGAAACCTGCTTAATCTCGGTCAGTGTAGATAGTCTGAAACCTGAATTTGCAGGTATTACCTTGGACGTCAGTAAAGCCGGAGTAGTGCTGTATTCATCCGATAACATTACTGCCAGCCGTTACGTACTGGAGAAAAAGATTGGGAGAAAAACGGTCTCGGTGGTTATCCCAACCGCTGCTTGTCAGCATCTAATTAAACTGTTCTCAGTTTGCGGGAAAGAAAACGCAAAACTGTCGGTTGGCGACGGGTTTGCCGTCGCAACGTTTGCTGGTGCGACGCTGATCACCAAGCTGCTCGGCGCCAACGCGGAAGCTTTTGCCAGGATATTCTCCGAGCACACTGATAGTTCAAAGTTATTCGATCTTCCAGATGGTCTATCGATGGAGATTGCAAAAGCCAAGGTGGTTCTCGGATTTGATCAAGTAAAAGAATGCTTCGTCGAGTTTGCAAAAAACAAAGTTTTAATCGCCGCAACCGGAACACTCGGAAAAGTTGATGCGTCACTCCCTGCGAAAGGCTCTGGCTCCGGAATTGTTAATGTCTCCCCAGAAATTGTTGCTCGTGCTTTGCCACTGGTCAAACAAATTGCGATCAATAATGCGCGGAGCCTAATCCTGTACGGCGATGGCCTTACCCATATTATTTCCTCTGCACAAGTTAAACCCACCGACAAAGTCACCAACGGTAACTAGCAGCAAACGATGAGCCTGTTCTTTACCGAGACTGGTGCCGCTGCTCGTCGGTCAAAATCAAAGCCAAAGACGCGCACGGTCATTCCGTTGGCAGAACAGAGGTTGTTAAACTGTTCCCACTGCCCTCTCGACAAAGCACAACTCCACCATCCAAAGATGCCACCGACCGGGTCGGCCAAACCAGTTCTGTATTTCATCGGTGAGGCAAATGGCAAAAATGAGGACTTAGAGGGAGTTCAGTTTATTGGAGCAAGCGGCAGCCTTCTTCGTGATAAAATACCCGCGAAATGGGAAAAGAAGATACGGTGGAACAACGTTTTGAGGTGTCGCACGCCAGATAACAGAACACCAGAACCATTAGAGATCGCATGCTGCCATAGATTACAGGTTGCAGATATTGAACAGACCAAACCGCAGGTGGTGGTCGGATTTGGTAATGTCCCACTTGAATGGATGCTTGGGCTAGACCGTCAAATCAGTAACTGGCGCGGACGTCGCGCACCAGTCAAAATTGGTACTCATACCTGCTGGTTTTATTCAATCACACACCCCGCAGCACTTCTCAGAATAATGCACGATAGGAAAAAGGGCGCTGCACATCTCCGTGCGTTTGAACGCGACCTGGAACGGCTCTTCAACGATGTCGAGCACGGACTCCCCGACCCGTACGTAGAATCTGAAAGCGATTACAAGCGTGGGGTGTTCTGTTTGAATCAGTACGGTAACGATGGTATTAAAAAAATTGAATCATCTTTATCTGGCTTTGCTGACGATGAACACGCAATCGATATCGAGACAGATAGATTGAGGCCATACCACCCAGAGTCAAAAATCCTGAGCATCGCAGTCGGGACTTATGACAGTGTATTTGCCTTTCCATGGCAGCACCGCGAAGCGAGATGGACAAAATCAGAACAAAAGAAAATTCATGACATAGTCAAAGTGTATCTTCTTGGAAAAGGAAAAAAATGGGCACACGGAGCCAAGTTTGAGCATGAATGGTTTCAGCACCGGTTCGGACCAGACATATTGTACAAAACGACTTGGGGCGACACTCTTGGCCAGGCGCATATTCTGGATGAACGAAAAGGCAAATCACTTGATGAATTAACCCAACGGTATTTTGGGTTCCTTTTGAAATCAATCAGCAATATAGATGTGAAACAGCTCGCAACTGCACCACTTCATTATGTTCTACCCTACAACGGAATGGACGCCAAATATTGTGATGCTTTACACCACGTTCAAGCAGATTTACTGGAAGAAGAAGGGTTGACCAAAGTCTACGAATTCTTGAACGATGCAACTCCCGCATTAGTGATGATGCAGGCAAAAGGTGTGGTAAGAAATCTGCCCGCAATAAAGCAGCTCGACAAAGATCTCACAAAGGAAGAAGATCAGGTCAAGGCCAAAATACTTAACCACGTCGACGTGATTGCATATCGCACACGACGTGGGAAATTTAGCCCAACCTCAAACCCCGACCTCGTTGGTCTTTTTCGAGATCATCTAAAATTAGTACACCCGAGCAAACAACGAAACGGCGGCTCCTGGCATAAATTATCAAACCAAAAAGGAGGTGAAGCTGCGTACAGTGTCGACGAGGGTGCATTGTCACAATTCAGACATCCAGTGGCAAAACTAATACTGGATATGAGATCGTGTATTAAATGTCATGGCTATGTCACACCTTTGCTGGAAGGTGGCAAGTACGTTCATGGAGACGGTCTAATTCACAGCATTTACAGTAATTATATCACCGTCAGTGGGCGCCTCACATCAGAAGAGCCCAATGCACAAAATTACCCACGCCGTGAGCACAAAGAAATCAGGCGTGTAGTTGGACGCCCACCAGGACATAAGTTTGTTGCGTTTGATTATCGTCAACTTGAATGGCGGATCGGTGCCATGCTAAGCGGTGACCCTGTTATGGGCGATGAGATTATATCGGGTGCCGACATTCATGGTGTTTGGACTGACCAACTCGGCGCACGGTTTATCCCGAAAAAACTTAAAGAAAACCGTAAGGCGGTTCGAGATGCAATAAAAGGATTGTGGACGTTCGCAAATCTTTATGGAAACGACATCAACGGCATCGCTTATGACTTTAGTAACCACTTCAAAATAGATGTGTTACCACGCGATATCGAACCTTTTTACACTGCATTCTGGTTACGTTACCCACTGCTGAAAAAGTATCAAGAAGATTTGATGACAAATTACTGGAAAAAGGGTTATGTTGAAACCGGAACTGGTCAGCGGCGGCACGAACCGATGGCAAAAAATGAACTCCAAAATCACCCCTTTCAAGGCACTGCTGGGCACTTAGTAATCGATGCTCAGAGACGTCTTTCCCTATTAGGATACACATCGGATAAGCCATGGCTTACACCAATACTTAATGTTCATGATGATTTGTCGTTTTACTTTCCAGAGAAAACACTGGAAGACAATATCGAAACAACCGCTCGATATATGTGTTGTTGCCCGTTCGATTTTATAAAAAATATCCCGCTCAGTGTTGAGGTTAGTATCGGTGACAACTGGGCAGACAAGCAGGAAATAGCAACCTTTTCTACAAGGGATTTTATCAAATGACTGAACCACTTCACATTAAGTACCGCCCACAAACTTTGGACGAGATCATTGGACAAGACGCAGTTGTCACTAACCTTACGAGATTGTTCGAGGCAAAACGTGTGCCGAAAACATTCCTTTTTACAGGGCCTAGCGGAATAGGAAAAACAACCATCGCACGAATACTGGCATCAATGGTCGATGCATCGGTAATAGAAGTGGACGCTGCACGATATAGTGATATTGAATCAATGCGAGCCTTGTTAAATGGAACACAATATGCGGCTCTCGGTAACAGCCCGAGAAAGTTCTACATAATCGATGAAATTCAAGCGATAAGTAAGAAAGCATGGGATACATTGCTCATGTCATCTGAACAACCACCAGACCATGTCTACTGGGCGTTTTGCACCACTGAACCAGACAAAGTTCCTAATGCGATTAGAACACGCAGCCATGCTTACGATCTAAAACCAGTAAAATGGGATTTGCTCGCAGAGTACCTTGACTTTGTTCGTACCGAGGAGAATCTCAAAGTCGCGAAAGAGTTTGTTGACCTTGCTGCACGCAAAGCGAACGGCAGCGTCCGCCAAGCACTAGTGTTCTTGAGTCTATTAGATGGCATCACCGATAAAGCCGAGGCCCTACGCTTGGTCGAAGATGTCGAAGCGATGGAAGAAGGCCCGATTGTTCTTGCACGGATGGTTGTTTCCGGTCGCGGTTTTACTTGGAGTGCCGCGCGCAAGCTGGTTGAAGGTCTTTCAGATGTATCTCCTGAATCAATCCGTTTGGTCGTGCTGAACTATGCTGCGTCTGCGCTGATCAAAGAAGATGGTGAAAAACAAGCGGAGAAGTTGATGTCAATAATCCAAGCGTTCTCCCAGCCCTGCAATCAATCAGAAAAGATGTCGCCGATTCTAATCGCGATCGGATCGCTCTTGTTTGGTGGGTGAATCATATCGGTATAATTATCGAAAGGACTGTTCTTTATGTCAGACAAAAACACCCTAACCTTCCACCACGTCACCGCCGTGAATATAGAACGGTGTAATCGTTGGCATAAAAATGGGATCAACGACTGGTTACCTGAACGTTGGATAACGGCGACTTTGGGAGAGTTAGGAGAGGCGGCAAATGCCCTCAAGAAGCTTTTCCGTGTAGAAGACGATATCGCCAATATCAACGATGTCTCGCGCCAAATCTTAACACGAAGCGAAGCAATTGACAAAATTGCAGAGGAAGTGGCGGATACCTTTATCTACCTAAATCTTTTTGCTGCCCGACTAGATATCGACCTGGCCGAAGAAGTGATTAAAAAGTTCAATTGAACTTCTGAAAAGTACGGTTTTCCGGAACGCCTCTGAGTAGTGAAGAAAGTTATTGATATGATCAAAATACTGGACCACGGCTACGTCGAGTTCATCGAATCGTGGGGCTCTGACGAGCGAATCATCGAGGCTGCACGGATGTCCACAGGCAAAGGCTTCCAAGGCTGGGGTGGTGATCCGTGCCCTGAATGTAAAAGCGCTGGTCGACTCGACGAGATAGATGCTTTTTTCCGTAACTGGCAGATGACACGTGAATCTAAAACCTGTCTATGCAAAGGAACTGGCAAGATTGCGGGGGACGAGAAGTTACTAGCCTATTTGTGGAACAACAAGCACGCGACGCCGTTTGAGATGGCCGGGATGGTGATACAAGTAAAAGCTCCCATTATGGTATTTCGTGAATGGCACAGACACAGAACACAGTCCTATAATGAACTGTCTGCTCGTTATACCCCGCTCCCAAATGAGAATTATCTACCAACGGTTGAGCGTTGTATTCCAAAACCATCTGACCAAAGCAATCGCCAAGCCCAAGCGTTTGGTACCAACACTCCTACACCGGCGCAGGTAAACTTGTGGCTAAAGGAATTAGATGACGTCTATACTCGCACCCAACGGGTGTACGAGAACGGCCTTGACCTTAGCATCCCAAAAGAGCTTGCCCGTCTTTCAGTGCCTGTGGCACGGTATAGTAGAATGAGAGCATCGGCCAATCTCCGCAACTGGTTGCTATTTTTAACTTTGCGGATGGCACCCAACGCACAGTGGGAGATACGTCAGTTCGCCGATGCGGTGGGGGAGCTGGTAAAACAATGCTTCCCACGGACGTGGAAATTGTTTGCTAAGAATGACAACAAATCAGAAAAGGAGATAGTTTATGGTAATGATCAAACCACGCGGACAAGCCGTGACAAAAGAGCTAACTGATTATGACCTGTTCCGGGCAAGAATCAAGATTGATCGTGACGCGCTCGACAAATCGGTCGAAGAACAGGCCCAGGTGTTTCTTGAAGTCTGCGACCGGCACGTCAATGCACTGAGTCTGCGCGACGAAGCCCGTGACGCGTTGTCGCGTAAAGACGCGGAGATTGCCCGTGAAACGCGACAAAAGGCTGAGAAAGGCGGTTCTCGCGTTACTGAAGCGAATGTCAATGATTCAGTCATGCTACACCCCGACCACATTAATCTCAGCGACAAGCTGGCGAAACTCAAAAAGCAATCTGACCTTTGGGGCGTTCTGCGTGATGCGTTCGATCAACGAATGCGGATGATCCGGGAACTGGTCAACCTCTACGCGATCGGGTATTACGGTTCCGCTGGTACAGTTGGTCCACGGAATGCTGTTCGTGATAGTTTAGCGGCAACTGCCCGAACAAAGCTCGATGAAGACAGAAAAACTCGTCGCCAATGAGCTTCGAAAACACCATCTATTTTGTGCTGATCCCGATAGCGGTGTACGGATTGGCAAGACTCGTATTCACCGCTTATTTCAAAAGTAAGGCAAATTACCTCAAGGAGTTTTTCCATGGCAATAGTGAAACCAAAGACCCGGATTAGTGGAAGTTCCAGAACTGGCGTGGTCAAGTTCCAGTACAAAGCACGCACTCCGGAACAGGTCAGAGAACGTGCGCAACGCCAGATCGGTGGCCGCGACAGCTACTTTTCATCTGAAATCCAGTTTTTCACGCCACGCGAAGGTGACAATAACGTCCGCATTTTACCACCACCACCAGATGCAGAATGGGGCCACTACGGCGTGGGGGTGGTTGTTCACTATGCCATCGGGTCGGACCAAAGCGCTTATCTGTGTGCAGCACGAATGAAAGAAGAAGCATGCCCAATTTGTGAAGAACGTGACCGTGCGACCTCAGCCGGTGAAGAGGATTTGGCAGATTCACTTCGGCCGAGTTTCCGCACAGCGGTGTACGTCATCGACCGCGCACAAGAGGGTAAAGGACCATTGTTGTGGAATATCTCGGCGGGTCTTGACAAAGACATCACCAAATTGTGCATTGATCCAGCCACAGGCGAAATTCTACCGGTGGACGATCCAAACGATGGCTATGACCTAAACTTTACACGCGAAGGTCAGGGCCTCAAAACCAAATACAAGGGAATACAATTTTCGAGGAAAAGCTGTCCACTGGCAGACGATCCGGAACAAGCTGAGGCGTGGTTGAAGCACATCGTCGATCACCCGATTGATGGGTGTCTTCAATATTACGATTATGACTACATCGCCAAGGTATTCGCTGGGCAAGCACCCACTGCATCCGACGATGATGCTGATACTAAAACCACCGAAGCAAAAACGTCAGCGAAACCGGCTAAAACAAAAATACAACCGCGTGGTGAAAAAACAGCAAAAGCCGAACCAGACGATAGCCTGACCTGGACTGATCTGAAAACGCTTGACGAAGACGGTTTGGTCAGTCTCGGTGAAGAGCAAAACATGGAGTTTCCAGATAGCTTTGATAGTGTCGACGCGCTTCGCGAGTTTGTTGCAGAACAACTCGGCATTGAGAGGAAAGAGGTCGAACAAAAACCAGTGGCATCAAAAGCAAATTGGCGTGAGCGCCTCAAAGCATCTCAAGGAAAGAAATAAATGACCAGGCCTGTCATCAAGCCGCGGAAATCCTTACTAACGATTAATCCTAGTGGGGGCTTGTATTTCTCCTCTGAGAAAAAGAACTACCAGTTCATCCCCACCGGCTGCACTGTGCTGGACTGCGTGCTCGGTGGGGGGTGGCCCCTGGGGCGCGTCGTGAACATCGTCGGCGATAAGAGCACGGGCAAGACGCTGCTCGCGATGGAGGCGATCGCTAATTTCTTTCTCAAGTATGACAATGGTTGGGTTAAGTACGTGGAGGCGGAGAGCGCGTTCGACTCAGACTATGCTGCTGCGCTCGGCATCCCCATCAACCGTGTAAAAATCAAAAACGACGTTGATACCGTGGAGGAAGTCTTCGAGGATTTAGACGGCCTGTCCGGATCAGACCCTGGGTTATACATCGTGGATTCGCTGGATTCCCTGAGTGATGAAGCCGAGATGAAGCGTGGGATACGCGATGGATCCTACGGGGCGGCGAAGCCCAAAAAACTCTCCGAGCTGTTCCGCCGCCTAGTGCGGAAGCTCGGGAGGCAAAAGGTCTGCGTGATGATCATCAGTCAGGTGCGTGACAACATCGGGGTGACCTTCGGAGAAAAGCACTCGCGCAGTGGGGGTAAGGGGCTAGACTTTTATGCGGCGCAAGCGCTGTGGCTGGCACACATGAAGACGATCAAGCGCACTATCAACAAGATTGAGCGTCCGGTGGCAGTGCGGATCAAGGCCAAGTGTAAGAAGAACAAGATCAGCCTGCCATTCCGCGAGTGTGAGTTCAACATCCGCTTTGGCTATGGGGTGGAGGACGCTGAGTGCAGCCAGGAGTTTTTGCAGACGGTTGGAAAAGCCGTGCCGAAGACTCCAGAGCTGCTGCGGGAAGCTGTGATCAGAGAATGGTACGCCGTGGAAAAGAAATTCTTACCTGAGACTCACAAATATGGGACAGAAACATGAACCCCGAACAACGTGATGCATTACAACGCCATATGGCACGTAACCAACGTGAGATCATGCTCGCGTTGCTACGAATCTGTCATCAAGACCCAAGCAATGGTAAAGGTGCTAGTGCAGAGAATTTACGTGTTCGTATTCAACTCATGGAACGCGAATATGATTGGATCTGTCCACCAGGACAAAAGATAACGTAATGTCTAATGACAAATTTGTACGTATTTCTGGGATCACCATCGGTGCTGATTCCCGCACTGGGATGGCATTTCGTATAGAAACTGGTAACGATGGTTTCTGGGTGCCTTACAGTGTGTGCCGAGAGCGAACGGTCACCCACAATAAACTACAGGACTCCATCATTGTCGCAGCGTGGTGGGCAGAGAAAAATGAGTTGGAAGGAGAACCAGTATGAAATGCTTATATTGCAAAGGAACCGAATTCTACGAGGGTCCATCTGGTGGTCTTTCTATCAATGTACTTTGTGCCAATCCAGAATGTCGACATTGGTTTAATTATAATTTATTAACAGAATTGGAAGACCTACACAGAGTTGAGCCAACAAAAGAAGAAAAACAACAGGTTAAAACAGATCAAATAACTAAAATGAAACACGATCAAAATGAAAGATTTGAAGAGGGTAAAATAGCTTTCATAGAAAACCGAGAGCTAAAAAACACTGCGTGTTAACGCAGCATATGGTGGTTATGCAGAAGCTGCTGCGAATATAGATCGTTTGATTGGCTATATCCAAGAAATGAAAAAAGAAATCAACTCTTTAAAATAAAATGAACCCATGCAACAAACTGTCATTGCGAGCTCTGTTTTACAATACGGGGTTTGCACGCTACCCAGGATCACACCTCTCTGCCATTGATAACAAATCAATCAGCGGCGTCTGGTTACTGGGCAACAACTACAAAGGATCCGGATTCTATGGGGCCTACCCACCAGAGTACGTCAAGCGCGTGATGGCATTGTTCCCGGACGCCGAGCGTGTCATGCACTTGTTCAGTGGCAGCCTGCCCCCCCGGAAACTACACCCGAGTAGATTCACAACTGTGTCACGTTGGCATATTTTCCGATCCGAGAGACGTACTTGCCGATGCGCACATGTTGAGCAAAGTGTTCAAGAAGCGAAAGTTCGATCTGATCGTCGCCGACCCACCGTACACCAAGGCGGACGCTGCTCGGTATAACACACCAATGGTCCACCGCAAACGAGTATTGGAAGAGTGCTCAAAAGTATTGGAACCGGGAGGCTTCGTGGTCTGGCTGGACACGGTGTGGCCCATGATCGCTAAGAAATACTTAAAACTGGTTGGGGTAATCGGGATTTTGCGGTCACAGAATCATCGAGTACGCTTTACATTCATCATGCAAAAACCAGGAAAAACGTGAACATGGATGCCTCCGACAAGAACTTGCGATTCGTGCTACTGGAGAAAGCAACTATTCCTCCGAACGGACTGATCGAACATTTTAAGGATTGCTACTGGATAGTACATCCGGAAAAAGGCGTCGTATATTGGAAGCATAGTCCGCAGTGCAATAAAAGCGAGGAGATCACAAAGAACATAGCCAAATCACTTTATTCCTGGGTAGAGATTAAATTCATTCCCTCGATATTCCGCTCTATCAACCCAAACGACTATTGCTGAAATATGAAGTTTCTACTCGATCCACGTCTCTTCAACTACCTGATTCTGGTCCTGTTCGCCTTCGCCACAGTGCGGTGGGCGTTCGCTGGGAATTACTGGGAATCCTTATACTGGCTCGGAGCATTCATCCTCAACATCGCAGTCACCTGGGGGTTTCCACGATGATCACCGTCACCAAAACAAACCTTCAAGATGTGCTGCTGATCAAGCCGGAGATATTCACGGACCACCGTGGTCAGTACGTGGAAATCTACAACGAAGAAGAGTACAATCATCATACTGGCTCTCCACGCTTTTACCAAGACGACATTTCCGTGTCACACCGCGACGTACTGCGTGGAATTCACGGCGATGCTGAGACCTGGAAGCTGATCTCCTGCCTGCACGGACGGATCTACCTGGTCGTGGTATGCTGTGACAAAGAATCTCCGCAGTGGGGGCAGTGGCAAGACTTCACGCTGTCTGGCGTAAATCGACACCAAGTTCTGGTGCCGCCTAAGTTCGGGGTGGGCCATCTAGTACTTAGCAAGAAAGCGATCTTCCATTACAAGCAAAACACGTACTATGATCGAAGCCGGCAATTTACCTATCGCTATGATGATCCTGTATTTAACATCTGGTGGCCGTGCAACGACCCCATACTGTCAAAAAGGGATTCATAATGAGTGACGACATAGAGCATAGCGATCATTACCGCGATCCCGACCGCAACCGACCGCTTGTGCCCATCTGTGGCCGGTGCTATGAGGAAGTTCCCGTGTTTCCGGCCAACTGCGCAGAGAAGCCGGAAGCATTGTTAGGGCAGCCCATCGGTATGTATCACTGCCCAGACTGTGGAGCGATGATAATGGCAGGACTTCCACACCCAGACTTGTGTCAACGGTGCTTGGACCGGAAGCACCCAGGCTTCGATCAAAGTGAGACGGAACAGGCTGATGCACTGAAAAGTGAAAATTTGGACGCCCCTAGTGTGGCTGGTGGTTCGACTCCACCCGCTGTTCCTGTCCCACCAAAGCAGAACACTTTAACACCCTTCGCATGGTATGCAGAAACTTGCATGCCGATTCTATGGCGCGATGGAGTGAAAGTAACAGATTGGCAGTGGACCAGGAACAAAGATGCGGTGGATAAACTGGACCGAGTAATATGGAATGTTACTCCCCTTTACATTATTACCCCACAGCCAAACGATGCACAATCACTAGCGAGCACGAAAGATTCTGACTGGCGTGGCCCATATGTGCAGCCAAATTCCAGCGGAAGTTCATGTGGTAAGCCGAACGAAACCGCAGCGGACCTGAATGATCTAACCACTGGCGAACTTGGGACTGTCCTAAGGCGCAATGAAGTAGACGCTGCGGACCAACTGAACGCAGCGCAGGACTATGACGCCAGCGTTGACCATCCTGATTCTGCGTCCGCTGTGTCCAACACAGAGATACACGCTTGGTTGATAGAGTCTGTAGATGCAAGATGGGGCACTGGTTTCTATTGGCGAGGAATCTCCAATTATATGGAATGGGGAACTATAGAAAATGCAGTGCGATTTAGTCGGAGAGAAGATGCCGAACGGATAATTCAGTCGATGTGCGCTTGTGATAGCGGATTTGGTAACTATAAAGTGTGCGAACACATTTGGTCTGCGCCAAACTTGGAAGGAGGTGATGCCAATGCCACCATCGCAGGAATTCCGAAGAAGGTGGATGTAGCCCCCGAGGGGTGCGACTCGGTAAAGAACGCGCCAACGCCTACAAACGTTTCCCCCTCCGGTGTTGGCGGAATAATCGCGCATCGGTTACGCCAGCAGAATGAGCAGCTGAGAGAAGAACTCGCCGCGTGCAGAGCCAAGTGCATGGAGTTGAACATGACTCTTAAAAGTGCCGCACCCAAGCCAAATGCTTCAGCAGAACCAGCCCCAGACAATAGTTTGATAGCTCCATACACGGCAGACGGGCAATTTGTAACTGTAGCAGACTTGAAACCGCTGGCTAAAGATTTAGTCACAACAGAAGACACTACTCTTATCCTTGATTTAGATCAAGAGTTCTGGAACCTGATCAAAAATGCTGCACAGAATGCTAAATGGATGCCCGCAGAATATACCATGAACGATTGGGTATCAGATGTATGTAATTTCTTAATCGGGGAATCACCGTTTCCGCAAGATCAATCCAAATGTCTCTGGGTACAGGATTCCGATGGGGTCTGGAATGCAGATTGTGGAATAATATTTGAATTCAACGATGGCAAGCCGTCGAACAATGGGGCCAAGTTCTGCCTCGGATGTGGTAAACCCATGATCGAAGATCCTTTTGAGGAGACTATTGATGTGGACGACGAATGATCACCAAGGACACACCCCGAATGACGCGACAGAATTCGCAGGACTGGGCTGCCTAGGGTTCGCGGTTGTTATAGGAATCCTTGCAGTGTATTGGTGTGTAACACAGATCGTCAGGTTGTTATTTTAGCCATGCCGGCACTAGATCTGATCTGGAACTTTTTACAAGACCACATCAAGCTGGCGATGTTGATGCTGTGCTTCGGGGCAGGGATGATTGTCATGCAGCTCTACATGTCCTACCGCTACTTCTACGGCATCCGACACCAGAGGCGACACGAGAGCTTGAACAAAACTTTTGAGCGGCTTGATTGACCACATAACATGAGCGCTCCCGGGTATGGCAAGAGCAAGGGCTCCAGCTTCGAACGCAAGGTGTGCCACCTGCTCTCAATGTGGATCAGCGACGGCAAGCACGACGATCTCTTCTGGCGCAGCGCGATGAGCGGGGGCCGCGCCTCCGTCGTGTTCAAGAAGGGCGGGCAGAACCGCACGCAGTGCGGAGACATCACTGCGATCCACCCGGACGGCAACCCGCTGACCGATCGCTATCTGATCTCATGCAAGTTCTACAAGGACCTGAAGATAGCCGGTGCAGTGATCGGGAACAAGGGTGGGCTGAGTGCCTTTTGGACCGAGTGCGTGACCGAGGCTAAACAGCACGGCAAGCTCCCGATGTTGATCTCAAAGCAGAACAACACCGACCCATTCATCTGCCTGAACGATGCGGGTGTGGATAATTTTGGAGTGCTGAGAAAGTTCATCGCTCAACTACCTACCGCTGGCGGAGTGCAAATACTGTGGTTGAGCACGTTCCTGGAGCATGCAAAACGACCCGGTATAATGTCTCAACCACGAATAAAAGTGAGGTTAAAATGACCACCACCGTAGTAAATCAATACAAAGAGTCCTGTGACATATCTATCATGAGACCGGGGCCGTGGGAGAACCCATTCGTTATCGGGCTTGATGGAACACGAGAAGAAGTAATTGATAAATTCAAACACCGGCTTAGTTCAAGTATGGACATGAAAGCTATTTGGATGCGTGCTAATATACACAAGCTTAAAGGAAAACGGCTGGGGTGCTGTTGCAAACCACAAATCTGCCACGGTGATATTTTAGCAGGAGCAGCGGATGCCGTGTAAATACAGACAGATGTAGTATGAAAAAGATTACTTCTAAGCAGAGTAAAGAATACTACGTTTATATTCTTTATCGAGAAGACGTCGTAGAGAAAGAAAACTGAAGGGTTGATTTTAGAAAGGAGTATAAAATTAATTCATTATTGATCAGCGATCTCCATTTCACCGACAACCCACGTGACGCGTATCGGTGGAAGCTCTTCAATTGGCTTCAAGAAATGCTCCCCAAGCACTCCGTAAAATATCTCTGGATTTTGGGGGACATAACAACTGAAAAGGACCGACACCCGGCGCGGCTGGTCAACCACGTGGTGGACAAGCTGATCGACCTGTACCGGCAGGCGGGACTGGTCACTATTTACATCATCCGGGGCAATCACGACGGTCTGGACCCAATGACCTCTTATTTCCGCTTCCTCGGCAAGTACCCCTGCATCCAGTTCATCGAAACGCCATTCGCCGCCCCGTTCTGCGACCGTGAGGTGTTGATGCTCCCGCACACCACCACTCCCGCCGAAGCGTGGAAGAGTTTGGAGTGGCATCGGGCAGACTACATCTTCATGCACGCCACGGTGAAGGGCGCAGCGAGCGAGAGCGGAGTGCAACTGGACGGGATACCCGCCGGGCTGCTGGCCACCGCGCACCGCGCCAAAATTTACAGCGGTGACGTACACGTGCCTCAAACGGTGAGGGTCGGCAGGCTCCAAGTAGAATATGTGGGCGCTCCGTACCCGATCAAGTTCGGGGATTCTTTCGAGCCTAGAGCGATGCTGATCGAGCGGTTCCGCACGGCACGATCCATTCCCATCACATCAATCCAACGGCGGATGCTCACTATCACGCCAAAGGACCGTGAAATTCAACTTGGAGATTTGCATACTGGAGATCAGATCAAGGTGCGTATCCGGCTGACGCCCTCCGAGTATGGAGACTGGCCTGCGATCAAGAAGCATATCGTAGCAGCCTGCGCCGAGGCAGAAGTTGAGCTATGTGGACTGGAGTTGGAGAAGGTGGAGACCAGGATTCGGCTGAGAGCTTCAGCGGCGGTGGTCACCAAAAATCCAAAGCAGGTACTGGACGCATTTTGCATTGCTAATAAATTATCTAGTGTGGTATCAACTGAAGGTGAAAACATCTTAACAGAGGCTACATCATGACGACTGTCACATTCGTAAATAAGAACGCAATTGTAGTAACCGTCAAGGTCGACGAGGACTTAGAGGCAGAGATATTGATGGATCTGTTGTCCAAGGTCCCAAGCTCCGAATTCATTCAGTATCCAGTAATCAAAAGTAGTTAGAAAGGGAAATGAGGATATTATGGAAAATAAAACCGAGGCACATCTCGTCGTACCCTCGATAGAAGGGCTGTACGATGAGAAAGCCGAGGCTGTGTTATACAGTATCAATAATCGTGTTATGTGCTTTAACCATGCCTGGGTAAACGCCTCCCTCCATTGGGAAAGCACTAAGAAAACCGATGGCAGTTACTTCTGCATTGACTTCCAATCGGAGAAAAGTCGCTTCAATTCTCCAGAGTGGGGGTTTGGATACGGAGGCATACGCTTCTGCAAAAAATGCAAATTCATCAGCTGCATCCACCTATGGGAAAAAGAAGAAACATATACATACACCGTCAAACATGACAAATATCATCACACGGAGTATGTCGTAACACAGTGCCGAATTTGCAGCCGCCGAATACTTCAATACTTCAATACTCCAGCACTGTAATGACTCCTAGTGCCGAAGCCTACAACATCATAGCCGAAGCTGCCACCAAATTGGGAAAAGTGGTTCCCAGAATCAACACCGGCTACGGTAGTGGTTGGATGTGCGAATTTCCAGTGGTGGTTTCACAAATACTAGACACACGGGGGCGTGGCACAGCACTCGCCCACGCCTTTGACATGTTCAACGCTGGAGATTGCTCCTCCGCCATGCAGTCCGTAAACAATCATGGCTAAACACAAGCCAGCAGTGTTGTGGGCGATGCATAAGGTCGGGCGTTATCCAAATGTATATTTGAGCACTGTTGATAACAAGACGATCAAGCTCAAATATTATTGGCAACGTGGCGGAGACGGAATCAGCATCAACCTCTCACGCCGCATGGCCGGGTTACTGGCAAGGCGGTTGAATCAGATTTTGGATCAAACAAAGTGAAAAGAGCAGCAGATTCGCTGTGCCCGAATCCCGATCTGGTCAAGACACAGCGGGTGTCGTCCGGTGGGTACTCCAATTCCCGCAAGGGTGTGGTATACAAAATCCACTTAATAGCTCTATGGCCGGAGCGTAGGCCACAAACCCGACAGGAGGGTGGAATGCCCTCCATATATCTCACATGAAAATCCTCAAACTAGAGGTCCAAGGTTTTGGTCCTTTTTCAGCAGCCCAAAATGTAGATTTTTCTACAATGGTTCCAGGCCTGTATCATATTACAGGAAAGAATTTAGTAGAGCCACAACTAGAAGCAAACGGTGTTGGTAAAAGTAGATTTTTTGAAGCCTTGTTTTGGGCTTTCTATGGAAAAACCAGTCGAGGACTGCGCGGAAAAATCGTTAAGAACTGGAGTAGTGACGAAAAGTGTGCCGTCATCCTTGATCTGCAAACCTCGTCAGGCCATATGTCGCTGCTCCGCACCTGGGGGCCGAACGCATTGGAGGTAAGCGGTAAATCAGTCAGTGACCGCCCAATTGAGCAGACGGAACTAGAGACCTTGATCGGACTGTCTCCCGAAGCGTTCTTGTTCTCGATGTACTTCGCGCAATTCACCCCGGCGTTCATCGACCTAGCCCCAGCGCAGCAGACAGCGGTGTTTTCCACGGTGCTCAACCTGGACCTGTGGGAGCGGGCTTCCGCATTGGCCAACGAGCGGTCTAAGGAAATCGAGGGCAAGATCCAGTGGCTGCGGGAAACGACGGCGCGTTTGCAAGGGCAAGCCGAGGAGCTACTATCCCAGGACTACTCTGTGGCTGAGAAGCAGTGGAAAAAGGAGCACGGGGCGGAATTAAAGGCAGCGGAAGACACTTTGGCCACCAAGCAGAAGGCACTGAACGCTTTGAATATAGAAGCTAAGGAGTACCAGAAAGCCAAGGAAGCTGCTGACAAGCAGGATCGGCTGGTAACCGAGCTGCTACGGGATAAGCACCACTTGTCACAGGATGTCCTGAAGCTATCGGCGCAGAACATCACCAAGTGCCCCACCTGTGGGCAGCCGGTGAATCGGCAACACATCGAGAAAGAGCTGGCACGGGTGACCACTGCCCTGGAGCAAAAAGAGACGGAAGCGGCGATTGCGCAAAGAGCACATGCAGACCTCTGCAAAAAAATTCCAAAAGACTACGAAGCAAAACAGCAAACAGCCAACCAAGGGTTTCAGTTTGCTCAAGCCTCTTTATCAGATATCAAACGCAAGTCCAACCCCTACACCCAGCTACGTGGAGAGCAGGAGCGGAGAGGAGAACAGCTAGCGCAGCAGCTGGAAAAATCAGAAGAAGAACTCGTTACTACCGAAAAACACGTCAAAGCTGTTCAGTACTGGGTTAAGGGGTTCAAAGAAATCCGCCTGTCCCTAATCCAAGAGAGCCTGACCCAGCTCACCGTGGAAGTGAACGAAGTGCTGTTTCAGCTTGGGCTGCAAGACTGGGGTGTGGAGTTTGACATCGAGCGGGAGACCAAGAGCGGGGGCATCAACCGATCTTTCACCGTGATGATTAACTCGCCACACACCGAGGACGCCGTGCCGTGGGAGGTGTGGTCAGGCGGGGAAAGCCAGCGGCTGCGAGTAGCGATTTCGATGGGGTTCGCGAACTTGATTACCAGCCGATTGGGCATGCAACCGAACATCGAATTTTGGGATGAGCCCAGCACGTGGCTGTCAGAAACTGGAATACAGGATCTGCTGTCGGTACTGGCTGCGCGGGCGGAGCGGCAGAAAAAGATCATTTTATTGGCAGACCACCGCGCCTTAGATTTCGGAGGCTTCGCAGGGACCATCTCAGTCATTAAAGACAAAAACGGAAGTCGGATAGAAGCGGTATAATTAGTTAATCGGCGTGTTAAATTAAACAAAGGAGACGTTAACATCATGGGCAAATTACATGAACTACTGGCTGTAGAAGAAACGATCGTGGCAGCGTCAGAAAAGTTGATTGCGGAAACTAACGAGAAGTTCAACAAACACACTGAATTCTTTACCGGCGCGGTGCGTACACTATCGAGGCTGAAAGATAGCCCGGAAGACAAAGCTATTGAACTGGCACATCATCGAAGCAAAGAACTGCCAACGGATGTTCCAGACACACTTCAATACATCTTTCCATATATTGAAAAGGCACTAGACCTAAAGCTGTCCAAACACCTAACCAATCAGCGGGCTATGGCCGATATCGAATTGGATGGGCAAATCGTAGCTACAAGTGTGCCTGTAGACTTTTTGCTGGATCTGGAAAAAGCGATCCCACGCTGGCGTGCGATGTACACGGCAATGCCAACGCTTGATCCGTCCCGGAATTGGGAAGCTGAGCGAGCTGGCGTCTGGAAGAGCGCAGCCGCAAAGACGGCCCAAACCGAGAAGATTATGTACCCAGTAGAGCTTTCTCCGGCAACTAATCAACATCCCGCTCAGGTCAAGGAAGCTACCAAGGATATCGTAGTAGGAATTTTTTCTCAGACCGACATCAGCGGTGCTGCCACCACTCAACAAAAAGCAGATGTACTCGCGCTATGTGACCGGCTCCTGATCGCGGTGAAGCAGGCGCGGATGCGCGCCAACGCTACTGAGCAGGTTCCGGGCGCAGCGGCAAAACAGATCACCGGGTTGTTCTCAAAGATATTTGCATCGTGAAACGTGGTTCACCTTTATCGTTATCGACAGCGTTAGTGTCACGCGCAACTATCGATTCACCACACACCCTTAGGGGCACTTGAAAACGGCTTTCTAAAATGTATTCTGGAGTGTCACTGGTTCGATCCCAGTCGGGAACGCCAAAACATATCAACACTAAGGTATGCTTTGGGTTCCCGTACCTCAGCGGCAGAGGATCCAGAAACCCTTATCCTTTTCGTTTGCGTAAAAGCGTTCTCAGGTATGCGGCGCAGAGCTCTCTGGCTATGAGAGTTCTGCGCTGCGGCCCACATTATTTTTCAACGTAACTCTAACACAAAGAGATGTATCATGGGAGCAGGAAGTTTCGACGCGAGTGATCCGACTCGAGAAAACATAGCACAGTGAATTTAGTGATGGGGGCCAGCAACTGAATGCCCCGCTAGGCCCGAGGGCTAAGTGCTGCCAAATCGGAAACGCACGCCGAACGCGAGATACTCTGCAGAGTAGCCCAACACGTGATGGTGGGGAGCAAGTAGGCGAGAAGCGATTTGAGGATCTCAGGTAAATTTCGGGCGGTAGAGAACAGCACGAGCTTCCATCACTAAATACATTGTTCACGCGGAAGGAGAGCAAAAATGAACTTCTGGGAAACCGTCAAAGCCCTTCTCGGTTATGGAAACGGTAAAGACCCTAATGTGATCGATCATGTGCAAGCCAATGAGAGCGCGGGTTACCGCAAAAAGATCAACAAAAAACTAGCGGAAGCCCTAGCAAAAGCCGAGAGACGGCACGGAAAACCATTTCACACTCACGAAAACAAGCCGCGTGAAACACCTCCGTCCCGTGACCTCCTCGCCATTCAAGAGCAACAGCAAAAAATAGCCGTTGTTATTAATGCAATGAAAGAGAGTCAAGTTGTCATACACGAAGAATCCAAGCCCGCCATTACGGTGACTAAGATTAAGGTAGTGAAATAGGATTGCCCTCTTACATGGATATTAAATTAAACATAGACCCCGAGCAGATCAACAAAGTCAAGGAAGAATGGTATTGGACGAACGAGCAGCCCGCCTCGCTTTCGTCCTACGCGTGGATCCAGAGCTTCGGCCTCGGCTTTCAGGACTTCACCCCCACGGGCACCCACTACCGAGCCCGTGCCGTCCGCAGAGTAACGATTTAGTCATTCAATCATTCAGTCATTCGAGGAGCATTCATGGAACTCAGCATCAACGGGATCGACATCACTGTGCCGACCGCCATACTCGAGCAGCTCGTGCGCGAGCGCCTCGCCGGCAACCGCGTGCAGACGTTCACACGCGACGGACTGCCGGCGATCGGCGCGGCGTTTCACAGCGGGATCTACGCCGGCCTGACGCTCTATGACGAAGAGCCACACGCGCTGTTGCTGCAGCCGGGCGATTTCAAAGGCGACTGGAAAACTTCGCTCGATTGGGCGGAGAAGGAAGACGGCATGCTGCCCTCGCGCATCGACGCCCTGGTGCTCTTCAAAAACTTGAAAGGCGAATTCAAGGAAGAATGGTATTGGACGAACGAGCAGCCCGCCTCGCTTTCGTCCTACGCGTGGATCCAGAGCTTCGACTACGGCGATCAGATCAGCACCCGCACGTACGGCCATTACCGAGCACGTGCCGTCCGCAGAATAGTCATTTAATCATTCCGTAATTCAGTCATTTCGATTTTCTCAGCATGGCCCTTCACACCACATTGCCGATCTACAAGGTCGCCTATGATTTGCTCGATGTGGCCGTCGATCTCGTTAAGAACATGCCGCGCGACGTGAAGCTCGTGATCGGCGGCGAATTGCGGGACGGCTGCCTCAAGGTGTTGGTGCTGGTCTTTCGCGCGAACGTCTCGCGCGACAAGGCCACGCACCTGACCGAACTCATTGAGCGCATCCAGGAGATCGAGCTGCTGCTGCGGCTCTCGCGCGACAAACGGTTCATCTCGACCGCGCAGTACGCGAAGGCAGTCGAGCTCACCGGCAGTGTCGGCAAGCAGGCCAGTGGATGGCGCAGGCAGTCCGCCGCTTCGCCTGTTGCGTGACGGTCAAGGCCCTCATGCCCGTGCGAATTTTATCTGGTCGTGCCGCTGACCGGGACCCGGTCACCGCCATGCGCATCCCGGAAACTGCCGATGCTCCCGGCAAGTCCGGCGCAGTTTCCCGGCTGATCGCCGCAAGCAATCTTCGGCCGGGCGACGTGAATAGCACGAACCATCGCAGCAACTTGACAATTGAATTGAACATGGCGCAAGCTATGCGTGCTGCTGGGGTTCCAGCAAATATCAGAGGCGATTCTGAAAAGCGCAATCGGTACAGAGTTGGACAAGCAGATCAAGAAAGCTGTAGAAAACCTGAGTCGATCTTATGATAATCCAATCGAGTACGTGATCAAAAATCATATTCAAGGAATAATTACCACCGTTATCCATGAACAGTACAGTGATCGAATAAAAGAAATGATTACTGCAAAAGTGACAGAAAAATTTACGGAAGAACTGTTCGAAAAATTGTGGAAAGCCTTTACAGAAAGGAGCTAGATTACCATGCTGGACCTCTTGCTCGTAAACGCCCCTAGCCGCCTTGGGGTGTACCAGGACCTGGAGCAGTTCGCGGCCATCGAGCAGCCCGTGTGGGCGGGACTAATTGCCCGATACTGTCTCAATCACGGATACAGCGTGGAGATACTAGATGCGGAAGCAGAAGGGCTTACCACATCAGAAACGGCAGCCCGAATCAATGATGCCAAACCACGTCTAACTGTCTTTTGCATTTACGGGCACCAACCTAGCGCCAGTACACAATGCTTACCTGCGGCAGAGGAAACCGCCAAACTGGTTGATGGACGTATCCCAACGCTGTGTCTCGGCACCCACCCCTCAGCATTACCTGAAAGAACATTGCGAGAAGGCCCATGGACATACGTCTGCCAAGGGGAGGGGCCAAAAACAGTGGAGAGGCTTTTGGTGGCACTTTTACCCGGTGTGCTACTCCCTGTCAGTGATGTTCCGGGGTTATGGCAAAGTCCAGGAATCACAACCCAAGCCTTAGCCCCAAATATTGAAAACCTTGACCAAGAACTCCCAAACCAAGCCTGGGAATTGTTAGACATGACGAAGTACCGCCCACATCATTGGCACCAATGGATGGGAGATGGCTCAAGTGGTTATGCTACAATTCAGACATCATTAAATTGTGTCTTCGCGTGCAATTTCTGCTGCATCGCAGCGCCATTCGGTGACCGAAAGATGCGCTTCTGGTCTCCGGCCAATGTTGCTGCTCAAATTGCAAATCTGGTCAACAAATACTCAATTACCAACATCAAAATCGCAGACGAAATGTTTGTTCTTAACCAACAGCATGTCTGGCAAATCTGCAATCACCTGATCGACATGAAACTTGGTGATCGACTGAACATCTGGTGTTATGGCAGAATCGATACCTTAAAAGATACCCAACTACTTGACCGAATGCGCCAAGCAGGATTCAAGGATATAGGTATTGGGATCGAAAGCGCGTCTAAATTTGTTCGCGATGGTGTAGGCAAAGGTAAATTTGGAAATGTACAAATAATCGAAGCTATTGCCAGAGTCAGAGCGGCAGGATTTCATATCGGCGGCAATTTTATCTTCGGCCTCCCTGATGACACTTTGAAATTCATGCAAGAGACTTACGATTTAATGTGTGAGGTGAACGCTGAGTATACGAATATCTACACCTGCATGGCCTATCCGGGATCACCACTACACAAAACGGCACAGGAAAAAGGTTGGTTACTGCCAGAGGATACAGCCGCCGGGTGGATCGGGTACAGCCAGCACGCATATGAAACTTTGCCTTTACCAACCGAGATGCTGACGGCAGCTGAAGTGCTGGCATTCCGTGACGAAGCATTCATGAAGTTTCACCAGCGCCCGGAATACCTCAACATGTTGCAAAAGACTTTTGGCGACCAGGCCGTGGCAGACATGAAGAAGATACTGGAGCACGGAAAACCTAAACGAAAACTTTTAGGAGACTAATTTATGCTTGCACTCGGAATCATCTTATTGGTGCTGTGCTTACTGTTTTTGGGGGTCATACTTTTTCGTGGTGAGCTGAAGGAGTGGCAAAAAGAGCGGCGCGAACGCCGCAAGACGATGAACAAGCTTTTTAACAAAGGAAACCAACATGGAAAGTAGACTGCAATTCAAATTGATATTCAGCGCCGTGCTAATGGTTTGTGCGCTCATCTTGTTCTTAATGACGTTTTTCACCGTCGACCAATACGAACGCGTAGTGGTAACACGCTTCGGTAAAGTGGTGGACATTGCAGAACCGGGGCTTCACTTCCGCACACCATTCGTCAACTCGATCCATACATATCGAACCGACATCCTAAGTATTGAGCCAAAAACAGCGGCCAATACATACACGATAGACAATCAAGAGGTGGATGTGATCTTTAATCTCTTCTATCGCATTCCACCGGACAAAGTAGCGTATGTCTACCAAAACGTGCAAGACGTGCGCGAGCGGTTGTATAACATGACTATTGATCGCTTAAAGTCTGAGATGGGCAGGGTCAACGCCTCCCATGTCGCCGAGCAACGTGGAGCCATACGTGAAAGGATAAAAAATACGTTGCTCAAGGACACCGAGACTCTTGGCGTGGTGATCACTGACTTTCAGTTGACCAATCTCGAATACACGAAGTCATTTCGTACCGCAGTCGAGGCAGCAGCCACGGCAAAAGCAATGATCGAGACCCGGGAGCAGGAGCGGCAACAATCGGTGAAGGTGGCTGAGAAAGTCAAGATTGCTGCCGAGGGAGAGGCAAATGCCGCACGGGAAACCGCTAAAGGCAAAGCCGACGCCATTGTCAGTGTCGCCACAGCTGAAGCCAAGGCTATTCAAATGCGTGGCGAAGCAGAAGCCAAAGCCATCCACGCCCAGGCGCAGGCTCTTCAACAAAATCAAAAGCTGGTTGAGCTCCGGAAAGCCGAAAAGTGGAATGGAGAGCTTCCAAAACAACTATTGAGTGGGATTGTCCCATTCATGCAATTCAATTCTGTAGGTGATGAACCCACAGTTAAAAAGTAAGCATCGCACCCATGAGCAAATTCGTCAAGCTGACCTGCACCGAATACGACAAGGAAGGGCGGCTCTGCAAGTACGACATACGGTTCCGTGCCGCGGACGTCCAGGTGATGGTCTCGTCCGAGATCAAGTGAATGGAGGACGCTGTCCCAGTGACCGTCGTTTGGCTCCCGAACGGACAGCGAATCTCCGTCAGCGAGACCATCACTGAAGTCGAGCGCCGGGTGAATGAAGCAGATTAGACATGAATGATAATCGCGTTGTAATCAAACCGTGGGGCCGCGAATACCTTGCGTATCGCAATGAGGAAGTAGCTATCTGGGTATTAGAGATCGAAAAAGGCAAAGCCACCTCTCTCCACTGCCACCCGCGCAAGAACACCGCGCTGATCATCCTGCGTGGCGAGGTGGAGATATCTTTCATCCGTGACGCGTTCCCACACCGATTCTACGGGCTGGACAAGATCAACATCTTCCGGGGGCGCTTCCACCGCACCCGCGCGGTGAGCGACGGTGTAGTGCTGCTGGAAGCAGAGGCTCCCGACGACAAGCGGGACATCGTGCGGCTGGAGGACGACTACGGACGCGCAGCGGACCCGATCGAGGAAGCAACATTACCTTTAGATAAAAACTGCTTACAGCTGGTCGATCATGATCGACTCAAACACTTTGCAGGTTGCTCAATATCTACAATCTACGTATCCACTAGAAAAGAAATCCTACCAGAAAGCGGGTGTCACATCTATGTAACGCTGAGCGGCGGGCTGGAGCGAGGACTGGTGCCCGCCGGAGACGCGATCGACGGGAACACGCTTTCTAGGTTCACTCGTTCGTTCAAGCCTGTAGACGGAACAACGTTTCTACACATCTGGGCCGGAGGTGGCTTAAAATGACATGCCTTTCGACACATTTAGAATACCCAAAGAAAAGATCCCACAATATCCAGACTTTATTATTGAAGAGTGAAAGGCTAAAACATGGTTAATATCACATACCCCAAATGTACTGATTGCCAATTTTGTAGGCCGTGCCGCGACCGATACGGAAATAGAGATTTTGCATGTGATTATCACACATCGCCAGACTTTGTTTCGGGTGGGCACAATGTAAATTCCATCTATTGTAATTCAGAGCGTGGAGACACTTGGTCCAAACCTGAACGATGTGGTCCCGACAGAAAGTTTTTCCGTAAAAAGAAAAATAAAAGCAAACCCACATTTTTTACAAAAATTTGGATGGGTAATATACTGTAATCGGCAATCAGATAGGAAAACAGAACCATGAAATCGCTCATTCTTACACACTCGATGTATCAAGATCAGGAAGTTCTGTACCCGTTTTATCGACTACAAGAAGAAGGCACAGTGCTGGTCGTGGCGGAAAAGGTCGGAAAAATCCGTGGCATCCTCGGTACTGAGATCCAGTCTAACATGACCACCGACATGCTTTTGCTAGAAGACAACTACATCAAAGCGTTCGACTTGCTGGTGCTTCCTGGTGGGGTCAAGGCGATGGAGAAACTGCGGCAGGACAAAGACGCGCTGGCGTTCGTCAAAGCGTGGGCCGACCGCAACAAGTTAATCGCCTCCATTTGCAGCGGGGCGCAGATATTGATTTCCGCCCGCGTTCACCTGATTGGGAGGCGTATTGCCGCGTACCCCGCGATGGCCGTGGACGTGGAAAACACAGGCGCAGTGTTCGTCAACGAGCCGGTGGTGTTGGACGGAAACATCGTCTCCTCTCCGCACTACAATCATTTGGCGGAATGGATGAAGACAGCAATCGCACTAGTGGGGGAAAAGTGATACCAATAACATATTTTATAGACACCTCTGGTAATATCAATCTTCCAGACGGACCGCCGTTTGACGGCAATCCAGTTCTAATTAAAACCAATACAGGCATAGTTGAAGCATGGTGGCAGAAAGCAGAACGAAGACACCTACTAGAAGAGCCGGATAATACTGAGGGATTTTTCTGGGTATGTTATGATGATATGTTTCAATTAGAACTTGATGATGCCAAATTCTGGGCGCCACTTCCTACGTGAACATTAATCGTATTTACGAACGTGCTGCACTCTCTGAATAGAAAGGAACTAAAATGAATATCTGGGCTCCCGCACACACTCTATGCAAGGGGGATAGAATCTACACCCCAGTGCTATTGACCATCGAAAAAATAATCGTCTCACCACAGCACCTAAATCCCGAGACGGTAACAATTCAAACAAAAGATGGAGGAACACATTTTTGTTTTGCAAGTGATCTGGTTGAATGTGAACGAACACACCTAACACGATAAAATGAAGAACGAGATCATCAATCGCATCTACGAACGCGCCGCGCTCTGCCGCGCCTTTGAAGAAGAATGCACGCGCCGCATCGAGTCCAAAGACATCAAATTTCCGGCATATCTCAGCAAGGGACAGGAGTACATCCCGGCCACGGTCTCTGTCTGGCTAGAAGACCAAGGCATCACAGACAGGCAAATCTTCATACAGCATCGTGGCCACTCTCAATACCTCTGCTTTGGTGGCGACCCGAACGCGCTGGTGTTGGAGCTGTTAGGCGATCCGCGTGGTTGTGCTAATGGGATGGGTGGCTCCGCCTCCATCCAGTCCGTCCCTGCCAACGTCATCGGACACGATGGGATGCTAGGCAGCCAGGTGCCAATCGCCGTGGGCATGTGCTACGCCAACCGCCAGCTCACCATCTGCTTCGCGGGAGACGCAGCGATGGAGGAGGATTACGCCTTGGCCGCACTGGGGTGGGCAGCGACACACAAATTGCCGATTCTCTTTGTGGTCGAGGACAACAACCTCAGCGTGCTAACAGAAAAGAAGGTGCGGCGGAGTTGGGAGATCGCGGACATGATGCACGGTTTTGGACGGCCTGCCCGCGAAGTCGAAGACGACCCTATCCTGCTCTACCCGAGCATCCCGCACCCGATGCTGTGGCCCGCGTTGATTAACATCCACACAACCCGCTTCATGTGGCATTCGGGTGCAGGCGTAGATAATCCGGATGCGTTTGATCGGCATAAGGAAGTCTCTGCTCAACTCAGTCCAAGTAGTGTCTATGCTACGGAAGTAATGCTGCGTTGTGAGCAAAGAGTAAAGGGCGCGTGGGAAAAACATTGTGGAGAGCGCCATGAATAGAACAGCATTGTTGGCAAAAGTAAAGGAACTGAAATTGAAGGAGAAAATAAAATCCCTACAGACATACATTAAAGAATTAAAGACATATATCAAACGATTAGAAAAAGAAAACCAGGGATTGAAGAAAAAATACGACAACCAAATCACATGTGACTATCAAAACTTCAGGATGTTCTAAAATGAATCCAACACTACTTGAAATGATCCGTAACACTACAGCGCAGCACCTAGATGCCGGCTATATCTGCGCGGGGCAATGTCTTAGTGCCATTGGATTTGTAGGGGGGACACTACCTAATCGACCAGATCTGACTGAGCTCCCGATGAGCGATGTAGCGGATGGTGGATTTGTCACCGGCATGGCACTGGCTGGGAAGCGTCCAATATTCGTGGTCAGGTACCAAGGATTTCTCTGGTTTAACGGAGCCATTATCGCAAACTACGCAATGAAGTCTAAAGCAATCTGGAAAAGGCCGTGCCCGATCCTGATCCGCGCTATCAGCATGGAGGGCGGTGTGGGACCAGTCGCCAGCTCCAGCCACCACTCGCTGCTCTACCGGATGCCGGGGGTAAAGATATTCTCCCCGATGACTCCGGGGGAGTGGAAAGCGGCGTATGATGAATTCATGGTGGGGGACGACGTGGTGCTTTTGTCAGAGCACCGCGGAGCGTGGGGAAATAGTGGGGAAATGCCACCCGTTAGACCCAGAGCTGGTCGTACTATTGATAGAATTCCATCAGACGTGGTTTTGTTTCCAATCTCAATCACACGCTTTGCTGCCGTAGCTGCTGCACAAGAGTTGCAGCAGGAAGGAATTGACGTGGCAGTTCATCACATCGCTCAAATCAAGCCTTACGTTCCATCAGAAGAAGCCCTTTTCGACCTTTCCGACTCCGTACACGGAGGAATAGTTCTGGACGATGATTACCCAAACGGAATCGCCAAAGCGATAGCCTTTGATATCGGTAACATCTCACAGCGCCCAATGCACGTGCTGGGGCTGGAGGACCGCACGGCAGGTTTCTCCGCGCAAACTGACAATCTGCCCCCGGATAAGGAGCGGATCAAGCAGTTCATCAGAAATCTCATTACGGTATAATTAACCATGTTCGAACCCAAAACACCCAACCTACTCAAGCTCACAATGATCTCCAATCCGGACATCGCAGAGGGTAAGCCTACTGCTGCTTTTATCAACCCGCAGCACATCACTGCAATTATCAAACAACGCGGAGCATTTAACAAAGAAAGCAATCCGCATGAAGCCCATCCACGTGTGGATTGTACTGTTGTTATCTTAGTCAACGGATATAACATCATGGTGCTGGAGAACCCAGAAGTTGTTGCTAGCCTACACGAACGAGCAATCCGAGAAACCACGGACAACTAATTATGGACATCACAATTTTGGCAGGCGGACGCGGAACGCGATTGAAGGGCATCTGGGACCGACCCAAGTGCCTGGTACCGTATCAAGGCAGGCCACTGATCGAGCACTTGGTAGACAGGGCGCTGGAGCTGAAGCCACGCAAGGTGTTCTTGCTGCTCGGACACAAAGCGTGGGAAGTGGTTCAGTGGCGAGAGCACTGCTGCCCGCACAGAGACGTGGTGCCGATCATTGAAACCGAGCCGAAAGGCACTGCTGCTGCCGTCCGCAATGCACTGCCTTTGATGAAACCACCGTTATTGGTTCTGAACGGGGATACATTACCATGTTATAATCTTTTGTCCGAATTCGTAATTGCATTTGATGATGGTACAGGACGGACCATCGCCGCTTGGGCTGATGGTGTTCCAGCGGGGGCCAGCCTATTTGGGGCGTACAAAATGTCAAGCATTGGGGCATCATGTGCAAACGACCTCACCGACTTCATTTACGGAACCGACGTTAAACACGTATCCGTCTCTGGGTTCATAGATGCGGGCACTCCAAAGGGGTTGAAACAGTTGCGGCGATACAAATTTTGCACGCCACTCGTGTGACCAAAAGAATATGACTGCAACGAGGTAACATGATTCTAACTCAAACACCATTGCGAGTGTCTCTCTTCGGTGGTGGCACGGATTATCCAGAATGGTTCATGAAAAACGAGGGCACCGTGTTAGGCATGGCGATCAATAAATATGTGTATGTTGGTCTCCACGCGATGCACCCCGGCCAGGAATCACGTTTTCGTGTTCAATACTCTAAAATAGATGACTGTCAAGAAATAGTCCAGATAAAGCACCCGGCGGTGCGCGCCGCTCTGCAATACTATGGTGTTGACACGCCTCTAGAGCTGCATTGCTTTGGCGAAATGCCAGGGCGTAGTGGGCTGGGCAGCAGTTCATCGTTCTGCGTTGGGCTGCTCAAGGCGTTGCAAGAGCACCTTAACCTGCCCAGGCTAGAGTCTTCGCTCGCCCTCGCCAGCGAGGCGATCTCGTTCGAGCGCCACATGATCCCTGAAACCGTGGGTTTTCAGGATCAGATATTCGCGGCAGTCGGCGGGCTGAACTACATCACGTTCAACAAGACCGAGTCGGCGGTGCAGCAGTTGAAGCTTCCACCCGAACGGTTGCGGGAGCTGGAACAATCCTTGGTACTGGTGTACGCGGGAGGAATGCGGGACGCACACGTGATGGCGGAAAAACAAGTCGTGGCCATCCCAAACAACGACACTACACTGGAGCGCATGCTCTGGTTAGCGCAGGAAGCCAAGACTGTTCTATTGAACGAAAATAAACCCCTCTGCGCAATCGGCCAGATGCTGGACGCCACCTGGCAGTTGAAACGCGCGCTCTGCAACGAAATCACCTCTCCCGAGATCGACACGCTCTACCACAAAGGATTGCGCCTGGGCGCGATCGGGGGAAAGCTCCTCGGAGCGGGCGGTGGTGGATTCATGCTGTTTTTTGTGCCACCAGAACGCGATTGTGAGTTCGAGCGGGGCATCGGCTCATTGTGCGTTGGTTTTAAAATCTCACAACACGGATGCCGTACGGTGCCCTTATGAGTAGCAATAATAGAGGTGATCCGCTCACTGACGCAGTAGATAAACTGCACAAGGCACGCAATCAAAAGCGGAGCAAGAAATGACAAAGACCGAGGCGGCGGTTTACAAAGCGGCGATGCGTCGATACCGACAGTGGGCGAAGGAATACCCTGTTTATCATGCACAAATCATTGCAAAAGATGATGTACCAATGACAAACGCAGGACAAGAATTGGTCCGCGCCTGTGCCGCGGATGCCAAGACGAAGAAGAAAGGAAAGCGATGAGCGAGCCAATGAAACTGTCCCGCCTAATACCAACGCATCGGCGCACAGAAAAGTTTCTCTGGTGCAAGCCGGACTTCATGCTGATGAGCGCTAAATTCCGGGCAGTTCGGGCGCGATCTAGTAACCCGATGAATGCTTGTTATTGGTGTGGCCACAAATTTGACGACGGCGAGATGATGGCTTTGTCTGCCCCAGAAAAAGGCCGTAATCGCGTGCTGTGTCAGGTATGCGTGCGCCAGATGGAGCCGACGTTTTTGGAGGGGAAATGATCGAGCAAACGAAAGCGGTGCCGTTCAGTCAATTTGTAATTGATACTGCGAAAGCTATTGTCACTGAACGCCGCCCGACGTATGCAGAAGGCGCGGTCGTCGCAATGGCGCAAGAGGTTTTACAGTTCGCCGCCGCCCCGCAGCCGAACGAATCCGCAGCGACGCAGATACCCAAAACCGCAAGGATGGGGGCTTGTAGTAACGTCCGTACGGACGTGAACACCGAGCCCGCAATATCTGCGTCTGCTGCGGCCCCTTTGCCGCTGAGTGCCCGAGATATCGAGTTGATACTGGCCTGTCTCGGCGACGGCACATATACTAGGCAGGAAGCGTCAGATTTCCGGTCAATGGGGCAGCAAGCCCTGCGCGCGATCGAACTCGAAGCAGAGAACAACAGGATGCGTAACGGGTTTGCCTTAGATGGTGAAGCGTTGCGAGCACAGGCTGGGCTTACTGCTATTGCGGAACGGGAGCGCGATAACGCACGTGCCGAACTCGCCCGCTACCGTAAGGCTGAGCGGGAGCTGCCTGAAGATCCCAGTAGAATGCTATTAAACGAGGCTCGTGTATGGCGCAGCGATTATAACAGGCTCCGCACAATCGCTACCGTAGCAGTCGCGCGGGCAGAGAAGATGCGCGCCCTTATCGTGAACTGTCTAAATGACTTAGCAGAATGGATAGTTCCTGACAGCGGAATATCTGACCATGAAATCTTGGGCAGGCTATTAGGGCGCTTGGACGGGCCAGAAGCACGCAGTGCCCTCACCGCGGCGTCGTGCAAGGAGGAGTTCCCGCACCTTGCTTCCGATCTCTGGCACAAAATAGGGACTCGCTATCCAGCGGGAGAAGGTAGACCGCGAAACCCAGTTCGTGATTTAGAACGCGGACTCACCGCCGCCAACGCCGAGATCGAGAGGCTGCGGGCAGAGCTAGAGAAATGCCGCCCGGTCTATGACGAATTGAGGCGAGCGGTTGTATCTCAGCGCGAACAAGCTGCCCTCGCTGCGGCGAAGAAGGGTGCCGTATGATTGCCGAAGTCGTCAAACTTGGCGGCGGTGATATTCGCGATATCTCAGCCGGACTACGCGCGCTTGCGGACGGTATCGACGCGGGCAAATACGGCGACGCTCACAATCTCGTTTGGGTCATTGACCAGGGCGGCGGCGAGTTGGGCGTGGGAATGCTCGGTGCCGCGCCCGAGTTTGGTCCTACCGCCCATTTGTTGCTACACATGGCGATGACGAAGATAGTAGATGGCAGTTTTCGCTGACATGTAAGAAGGAAGAAAACATGGCCCCCAACCAAAGCGTAATCGACAGAGCAGTAAATATAGCGACGCGATCTGCGCTTAGCGGTTTCCCGCTCGAAAGAATTGTCTGGATTCCTCCGTGTTTAGCTACGTCTGATTCTGGCGGCGTTTTCGTCCTTCAATATCCGGGGAAACTAAGCGCCTCGATTATTCCTACTTGGGACCGCTAAAATGACCCCCGACCAAGCCGTTGAAATCATCAGGCTGCTCAACAGCGGCGGGACACAGCTTGTTATCATCACGGCGCTAATTGGCATCATTATAGTAGGAGTGTTCCACAAATGAGAAGCAAAGAGAAAACGACAGGTTAACTGTACTACCTGATTAAAGTGTGGTATCTTTGGAGATAAAACCCAATGAAGATCGAAATTGAAGCAGCAATCAAAAAGTTGGCAGAAAAAAGCGGAGCTGACGTAAAAAGTGAGGATGCGCAAAAGTTTGCACAAGCGGCGCTGAACCTAGCACATATACTGGCAACGCTAGACAATCTCAAGTCCAAGTAAAAAGGTACTCCGGCCATAGTGCATCATGGTCGGCGAAGAGAAAAAAGAGGTGTAGATGAACACTAGTAGAGTAGAGTAGAGTAGAGTAGAGTAGAGTAGAGTAGAGTAGAGTAGAGTGCATGGAAAAGAACTTTATTTACATGAAGAAAGAGAAAATGTCTCACGTCCTTGTAACAGGCGGGGCAGGCTACTTGGGTTCTGTACTCGTCCCTATGCTACTCATGGCCAATCACGATGTCACAGTGATCGACAATTTTCGCTACGGACAGAGCAGCCTTATGGGTTGTTGTCATCACCGTAAGCTCTCCATCTTAAATCAAGACATAAGACTGAACTCAGAATACCATGATTGGGTAAAGGTCGCTGACGTGATAATTCCTTTAGCCGCGATGGTAGGTGCTCCAGTATGTGATAAAAACCGCGCAGAAGCGTTCTCAGTAAACACTAATGCGATAGAAGACCTATGTCGTGTAACAAGACCCGACCAAACCATTCTCTACCCTATGTCAAACAGCGGATACGGAACCGGAGGCGAAGCGGAGTGTACTGAAGAATCTCCACTCCTCCCTATTTCTGTTTATGGAAAAAGCAAAGTCCTGGCAGAGAAAGCGGTGTTAGCACACCCAAGAGGAGTCTCCTTTCGATTTGCCACTTTGTTTGGATGCTCCCCTCGTATGCGGCTGGATTTACTTGTCAATGACTTTGTCCATCGTGCAGTTCGAGATCGTTCAATTATATTATTTGAACCTAATTTCCGGAGAAATTTTTTACATGTCAGGGATGCAGCCAGTGCTTTTCTATTCGCAATAAATCACCAAGATCAAATGGCTGGACAGGTATATAATGTTGGTCTCAGTTCTGCCAATCTTACTAAATCTCAACTTTGTGAATACATCTCACAACACGTCAAAGGGTTTACCTGGCATATTGGTGATGGTAAAGATCCAGACCAGCGAAATTACGTGGTGTCTAATGCTAAGATAGAGGCTCTCGGGTGGAAACCACGATACACACTAAACGACGGAATTCGGGAACTACTCAAGGGCTATGCCATGCCGCTGGAAAACAATTATCGTAACGCCTAGGGTTGATTAAACCACATCCCGCGCTCCAGATTGAAAGTACCCGCCCCGTTGCCGGCGTCTATCTGCTGCAACACTGTAACGCTCCCATCCTCGTGCTCTTTCACCGCGTGGTACGGCAGCTCCCGCATATTCGCGCCGGGAGGACGCACCCACCACCGCCGCGACATGTCTCGCCCGTAACCGGCTTCCGGAAGGCGCAGAAACCCAAACTTATCTGGATAGTGCCTAACACCTGGCAGCATGATTCGGGAAAGAACGCTTTAAATGCCTGTTTTCCGCGTTTTCCAGGGTTTCCGCTACCCTACCCCTACCCTGCGGGCGGAAACACGCGGAGAACGCGTCCTGGACAGCCCTGGAGGGTGTTTTAGGGGAGTTTTGGGTCGAGTTTGCGATCACTTCACCGTAATCCACACCTGATCCCCGGCATTCAGGGCGTCGTGGACGTCCTGCAATAGTTCGCGAAAAGCCTCACGCCTGTGAAGCAGCCCCTGTGACGCCCGCTCCACTCCCACGGTAATCCAACCGTCAAAGCCAGAGGTAAATACCCGAACCCCCTCAAAACCCGGAACATTGAGCAGTAATGGGGTGTCTGCATCTAACTGACGAGAATGGTTGATGATGACCCGGTAACGCCCACGGGGTATCGCGGTGTCACCACGGACTTTCCAGTTGGTGACCGGAACCCCCTCTAGCTCTCGAACCGGAGGCTCCAGCGCTTCACAAGCAAGCACCCCATCCAGATAAAATTTGCCAAAGGTCAGGTGCCCGTCTTGAATCTGATCTCGTTTTAATTCAATTTGCATGCTCCGCCTCTCACCAAAATTTCCACCACGGTTTTTTGTTTGGCTCTGAGGGGGAGGTAGTGGGGTGGAAGATCGTCGCAGGCTCTGGCACCGCTACGTCTGACGCGCAGCCAGCCACCACCGCCTCCAACCTGCCCTCGTACTCAATCCGATCCAGCCGCTCGCGCGCCAGGGTCAGCACGAGCTGATCGTCTAGCCTAGCCACAAGCTGTGCGTCTGTCACAAAATCGGGTTTCATCGGAACCTGATCTCGGGTTAAGCACGGGACGCCAACAGGGATCTTAGTTTCCGTCGGCGCATTGGGGAGCTGCGTCGTGGCACATCCGGCCACGAGAACAACAAGCAGGCAGTTCATCATTCTCATGACCGCAGCCCCTCTCTGACTTTCTTCACCGCGTCCCCGGCAGGGCAGGCGGAAGTAGACTTGAAAGTCTTCTCCAGCGCCGAGAGTCGATCTCGCTCTGGCTTGTTGCGGTCCGCCTCCTTCGCCGCCAGCGCCAGCGCGGATTTGGTGGCACCCCGCGCTTTATCTCGCTCTTTAGCGAGCGATGTGATAGCTTTGTTCTGATTGCTAATCTGCCCCAGTACGGTGGTGTATTTCTCACCACACTTCTTGAGCTCTGTCTCGGCCGTGATCCTACCTTCAATAGCCCCGTTGTACTTCCGCACCACTCCGCTGGCCAACGTCACAGTGCCCAACGCCAGTACCGCAATCAGGATCAAATTAACCATATCCACACTCCGGTCACGAACATCAATATCCCAAACACTAATAGGATCCACGCAGAGTGCTGAGATTTCTTCAGCTCTTCCAACAACCCCTGCACCCTGGTGATTCCTGCATCCACTTTGCCTTCCTGCGCGTTCACCTTGTCATTGAGCGACATCTTCATTCTCCTTTGTATTTAAACAATTCCAACACACCCCGTCGTTGGACCCCATCGAGCGTAGAGCTTTTCTAACTTGAGAAGTATTCTACGTGGGTAGCCACGATTTTCTTCAACCGCCCACTGTGCACGGTTGCTATAGTGCTCTACATTATCAAACCACCGTGCAGGATCTGCTCCGGCGTCTTTCGCCAGCTTGATGTCCCGCTGCAGCCACCCCAAGCCTCCATTGTAGCTGGATAACGTCATCGCCATGCGCTCACAGCCATTAACCGCAATGATCACCTTCCACAACCGGTCGTCGTACACCACTAGCGCTCGCAGAGCCCACGAGGGGTTGAGGGGCTGATTGGCGCCGAGCTCCCCAGCGTACAGCTGACTGATCCAGTCGGCGGTCGCGGGGGTGAACTGAGCCAGCCCGCTCGCATATTTGCTCTTGGCATCCGCGCGCCACCCACTCTCCTGATGGATCTGAGCCGCAAAAGTAGCAATCGGCGCGGCGATTCCCCACACCACGCGAGCATTGCGAATCAGGTCCCGCTGGTACTGGTACGCGGCACGAGGCACACCTGACTCTGCTCCTGGAACAGTTGCCACGACCGGCTCTGGAGCAGTAATGGCCTCTTCAACCACAGCCGACTCCGAAGGTGCCACCGATTCAGGCTTTGGTTGCTCCAACTCCGGTGTGCAGGCCGCAACCAAGGCAAGCAATGTCCACCAACTTAACCGAGCAAAGCCCATCTCACAGTCCTAACGTCATGCCGAGCACGCAGCCTAGGAATATCAGCGACCGAGAAACGATGATCGCGGCGACCACCACGTCCGCCGGAACTCCAGTGAACTTCTTGATGAAGTTCGCGCGCAGGCTATTGTCAACCCAGTAACTTAGCACCGCCGCGAGGGACACCAGCAACGCCTTATACAGCACCACCTGGAGCTGCTGCGGAGCGACCCACGCCACCAGTCCGAACAAGATCACCGTGAGCAGCACCCAGTCCCACATGCGGGGGAGTTTTTCCAAGATGGATTTTATGACGTTCATGACTGATCTCCTTTCACAGCGGTTAGTTTTGATGCTTCATCCTCTTCTTCCTCCTCAACCGTCAGAGCGAACGGTTCCCCACGAAGCAGTGTCTCTACCTGAACCGATATCAGTGAATCCAAAAAGCGCTTTTCCACCAACGGCATAATGAATTTTATCTGCTCTTCACCGATCTTCACCACGCCTTTCTTGTTGCATTCGATCGCCAACTGCACTCGCTTGGTGCGATCAACACCACTGATCCGCTCTGATTGCCCCCGCTCATCGGTGTAAGCTGAGGTGAGCGCATCACAAACCACCTCTTGCAGTGTTAAACCCTCGCCAAAGCGCGTATTGATCGTGGCGATAAGGGTTCTTCGTGACTCTGGTTGGTCTTTCAACGCCTCATCAATCGCCACCTGCATCATGGCCACGGTCTGCGGATGGCACAGCACGTCTTTGCGAATCGGTTTGCCGTTAAGCTGCAACAATTGCTGCGAAAAATCTATCTTCTTCATGACTATGTTCTCCTAGTTTGTAATTAAATTTACCATTTAAAACACATACAACACTTTCACTTGCTCGCGCAACAGTTGCGTTTCTACACTCGCCGCCGCGAAGTTATCTGCCATCTGCTGGTGCATCGCGCGCCAGACTGCGATTGTGGCTTCTTGCTGGTTCATTTTATCTCCTTAAACTACTCATAGATCATCTGCCGCAGCTTCGCCTCAATGTGGGGCATAAGCACAGCGTGCCCCCTCGTGTGAAGATGAACCGGGCTGTCTGGAAACAAAAACGCCTGTTTATATAGCTCTTGATTCCACCCACATGCCGCCGCCATGATAAGATAAGTATCCAGAAAAAACACCACTTTTAACGAAGCCACCCTGCGCGCGATCTGAGCATACCTGTAGAGGCGCGGGGCGTCCATCCCGCCTGAGTTGTAGACGTATGGCGGAGACATGCACAGAATGCGCGGCTTCCCATCGTTGAAGGGGGATGGATTCGTTTCCAGCTTTAGCTTGTCGATGATCTGTCCGATGTAGTACTCGTAGCTCGCCTCACTCACTCTTGGAAGCGTCTCACCAGGATCAATGGCATGATCGTTCGCGCCAAACCAGAACGCGACCAACTCGAAATCTACGCTAGATACTTTCTCCGCCCAATTGGTCGCGCCGATTGATCCATCTATCAAATCCCCACTGTTATAGCCGCCCTGTGCATGGTTGACCACCGACAGAGGCAGATCATCAACGCCGGAGGTCTGTTCTGCTTTCCGCTCAAGTAGAGTGGGCCATGAAATCCAGCAGCCCTCAGTGGTATTTTGAACCGGAATCGAATCTCCAAGCACCAGCAAGCGAAGTCCTGATGACATAACTATTTACCTTTTTTACGAAGCTGGGCCGAACACTTCACTTTCAGTTTCATTTTCCTTCTCTCCTTGGTCAGTGTTTGATTGCGGATTCGAGTTGTTGCAGGCGGCGTTCGTGGTCTTGCCAGCCGACGATCAGGTGCGGGACGTAAGTGGAATACCCAGCGCCCCACGGTCTCATTTTCGGGTCGTCGCCACCTACCGTTATCGGATCAGCCCACACCTTGTGCGCTTCTTGTGCAAAGACGCCGATGCCGCGAACTCCATTTTCCCTCCACTCAAAATCGTGAATCTTGAGAGCGCGCAAAACGCCGGTATCGGTTGCAATACCCAAGTCGTTCTTCAGACGCTCATCCGAAGTCGTGTTGTAGGTAACAACCGCAGTCTGCGCTACGCGAGTGATTGAACCCGCCGTCGCGGAGTTGCTAGTGAACGTGTGAAACGCAAATGCGCTGGTATTGTTCGCGTCATTAAATGTTACTTGGCCGGTAGATGCGGTAATTGTTACCTGTGGCGATACGCCGTTTGATGTGCATAGCACCAAGTCTTTTGGAGTATAAATTACTGCCGCATAAGCCGAGCCACCGCCAACCAAGAAGCCCCCAGCAGATTTATCTACTCCAAACCCAAGGGTGCATCCAGCATTAAATATACGAATATAGTTTGCGCCGGTTGTCGTCCCTGTAAAGTCTGCACTATTAGTATCAGACGCGGCGGGGCTTGCAGAATTTATTTTTCCCCCAACAAAAGCATTTTCCGCAACGCCTAACGAATTGAGCGTTACCGCAGCGCTGGTCGAACTCGTCCCACTCTTAGTGCCCGGCACATTGAGAACGCTCGTCGCGCCCGTGCCGCCGAGGGTGAGAAGGGTGGTAGCCCCGGCAAAGGCTGTTACCGTCGTCTGATTTGTAGTTACTGCTGATGTGTTGAGCGCAATGGCTGTCGTGAAATTAAGATTTAACGACGACGCAGCACCGGCACCCACACTCATCGTGGTCGCAGCGCCACCAATATTGATCGTGGTCGCGGTGGTGTTGGCGAGCGCGAACGTTGTTCCAAAAGCATCCACCTGGTTGAATCGAACATTCGCGTCCTGCCACGCGATGCGCCGGTAGTCCACGATGCCCGTAAGCGTGATCCCCGTGGCGCCGGTGGCCAGCGTGTAGAGCGGGCGCCTGCCTGCGGTGAACGATGAGGTGTTCTTGGTGATGGCCCCGGTGGTGATGGTCTCTTCCACGTAATTGGTCGCGGAGGCGGTCAATGCCAGCGTGCTGTCCGCCACATTAGTGACGGCAGAACCGCTCCAAAAATCTCCACCGAAGAACGCTGCCGTCAACGCGGAGGTGGAGGCGAGCTCGATCCCAGCGTAGTTCGCAGGCACCACCGCCTGGAAGCTGTTGTTGACCTGCACGTACTGACCGGCGGTCTGAAGGCTGATCTGAGTGAAGTTAGATCCAGAGGGCATGATTATTTCTCTCTAGAAAGAATACAGTGACGACAAAGTGTTGTTTCCGGGGTAAGTAAGCCCAGTCTTGCTGCCAACCACGGACCAAATGGTCTGGTTAAAAGAGTAACTTAGCGTGAATGTCGTTGGATATCTGTCTGCCGTGTCGTAACCACCCATCTTCACTCCGTTTATCCTGCGCGTGGAGGGGAATTGAAACCGAACATAAAAGTCTGCAGCGTTCGCCACCGCCGCTGTCCAGGAGGTTCGGGTGGTGAGGTTTCCATCAAACAAGAGTGATAGATCTCCAGGAGCAGAACTGCTGCTCTTGGTGGCCAGTGATGTGCGATCCACCCCTTCTTCAAACACCGCTATTTCAGAAACTTCAAAATGCGACCCCGCAACGGTGATGCCCGTGATCTGACAAAATATTGGGCCATCAATGACTAGTGTCTCAACACCGGAAGAATACCCCTGACCAAACTCACTGGATTTCTGCCGCACCTCAGCTTTAAACACCAAAGGAGCGGTTCCGAAATCCGCCGTCTGATTTGCCACGACGTAAATGTAACTAGGAGAAGTGGCTGTTACAGAACGCAAAATCGTTGTTCCATCCGCCGCGTAGATATTAAGCACGTATTCTTCTATGGTTTCTCCCAATGCCGCATCTGCCCCGTCACGCCATACCGCGTCGTAACGGGTTCGTCGCGTCCACTCGATCAGGATGTCTCCTGCTGCGTTGTACTGCCCTGCTTTCAGCAAACATGGGGCGAGTGGTTTCTTCCTGCGCGCAGTGTTAGTGAAAGCAAAGGAAGCAGTCTTGTCCAGTGACGACCCGACCGACACGGGCTTGTACAGGAGCTGAACATCCACGTCATCCCACTCCTGCGGGATGGACCTGGTGTTGCTGTCGATAACCGCGAACTTGTCTCCGATCGCGTGCTCGTCGGTATAGGACTCCGTACCCCTCCGGCCACGCAGCAGCCCGGAAAGCAGGTACGTATCTGCGGCGGTGAGCGTGGCGGTTTTGGCGTAGAACAACTCATTCTTCAGAAGATACCCGGTGGCCGTCCCGGCCATGATCACCGCCGCCGTGTAGCTGCTCAACGTGTAGCCCGGGATGTAGATGCTGACGGAGCTGTCCTCGTCGAATACGTCAACCTGATCCGTGCTGATCGCGGCCAGCGCGGTCAATGCACGCCCAATCCCGCAGGCGGTCAGTAGCGTGCCATTGGTCAGGGCGGAATAATTCACCCCGTCGTCCACGCTCTGATTCAGCACCGCCCCGATCCACCCGGCTGCCGCGCCCTTCGCCGCAAAGTAAAATCCAGGGTCATCGTCCGCATTCCGCACCAGATGGGTGTCTAACAAGGTGGCGATGGTCGGGCCGAGGGGAGAGACAGAGATGGAACCAGTAGCCGCCGCGCCCCCGGTGGAGGTCTGCGTATATACCGGAGCGTCTTCATCAATCCCCTTCCACGCCAGAATTCCATTCGCGCCCTCGCCTTTCTCCGTGACCCTGATCGTCCTGGTCACACCATTCTGCGTCACCCCGAACACATCGGTCGGCTCATACTTGGAGTACGTCCGGTCGGTGAAGAACTCAACCGACTCCTGTTCCACCCAGGCGGAGTACAGCTGGATGTCAGCGACCTGTTTAGCCTTATTAGCTGTGAGCACCATTGGAACGCGCAACGTCGCCACCAGCTTGGAGCTGGTGATCAGGCGCGAGGAGCGCTGAGTGTTGATCTGATAATCGAACGCTTTGTCCAGATATGCCACGTCCACCGCCAGCGGCAATTCCAGCTCGTGCTTGCGCACGGAAGCAACCGGGTCCGGAATGTCCCCCACGTCGTACTCGTGAACCGCGAGATTATCTTCCGCGATGGTAACAGCGGTCGCTCCACCACGCACCACGAACTTGACCTTATCATCACTCTCCACCGCGTCCACCGAGTTCACCGCCATGAGCGGCTCCAGCACCGACCGAGCCGACCCGCGATTAGTGATCACAAAGCCCGGCACCGTCACTCCAGTGATCGCGGTCACGTCGATCTCCGACGCGGCAACGGACACCTTGGAGGCGACATCAGTGACAATCGTGGACAACGCCGGAGCTGTGCTCGCTACCCGACCAAACGCGTCTATCGCCCTCACCACGTTATTGGCCGCCCCTCCTCCGGACTCCACCCGGACCGTGATCACGCCCTTGCCCTCAAAGGTGTTAGTCGGCATGATCCAGTCCGTGTTGTTCGCCAACGCCGCCGACTCTGCCAGATCCATCGTTCCGTAGGTGATGCGGTACACGTTGCAAGCAAGGCCAGAAGAATTCTGCACCTCCACGTAAAGGTTCCCCTGGTCGTCTTGCACCATTCGCGTTGCCGCGCCGTAGTCAGAAGAAGAAAGCGCCGTGATCGTTACGGAATCAATCAACGCGCCCGCCGAGCTCAGCTTTTCTATGACGTTGGCTGCCCCCGTATCACAAGATTTAACATAGACGTACCCATCAAAGCCGACCAGTCCCTTTGGTGTGTTGTCCTGACTATAAGTCTTAATGATGGTGACGGCGTCGGTGGTCAGGTCAATGTAGCCCACCATCCCGCCCGTGTTCGATCCCGCGATGTAAAGGCGGTCTGCGATCCGGTCGGCGGAATCCAAAAAACTATTCAGGCTTCTCCCAGTGCTTATCTGAGCGTAAGTTGGGGCGCTGCCATCCACGGTCAGGTTAACCGCCGTCTTGTAGATCGACCAGACTGAGGGCGTCGGCATGTCGCTCAGTATGTAGAGTGACGGCGTGTTCTCTTGACTCGTGGAAGGCAATTCATAGCAATCCACCATGCGGTCATTGCCAGCACTGTCCAACGATGAAAATCCAGGGATGGCAACTCGGTGAACCTCTCCAGTGAGGGTGATGGCCTTCAATCCAACACCATACTCTGAGTACCAGCACCGGGAGTTGAGCCCAACTCCGACGATGATCATGTTTCCGGTGCCGGAGTTGGACAGCAGCAAGGTCTGTGAATAGTTGTCGAACAGTCCTATCTTCCGCGGATTGCCACTCACGTCCAGCATGGTCCAAAGATAGTTGGCCATTGGGGTGTTGCGGCGCACCTGATCTTGATCCCCAGTGCCGTAAGTGTTGGAAAACTTGTCCGCGCCGGGGAGCGTGTAGAGCGTATTGGGGGTCATCCCAGTGGTCGCACCGTTGGCCACAACCTCAAACCTGAAGCTCCCAAAATTCTCTCGTCTGAAGTTCGTAAAGACCACGTAGGCGTACCCACGCCACGCAGGCACGTTCCCGGTTCCCTCTGCGGTTTCTATGGTGGAATCCGGAGTCTGTGTTTCTGACCCGGTGTAGATCGTGATATCGGTGGGGGAGGCCAGCACGGAATCCACCGAGGAATCATCCCCCGCATCTCGGTACAGTTTCCCATTCACCCAGATCTTGCGAATCCCGGTGATCGCCCCGTCGTGCACCAGCACCGCAAAATCCGCGTCGTAATAATACGTGACCTGCGTCTGGGTAGTGCCCCCGCCACCGCCCTTGCCCCCACTATTATCCACCACGGTGGTAGTGGCGTGCTGACGCCAATTGGTCGCCCAGATTATGTTGCCCGGCACCGGGAACGTGCCGTACCCAAACGGAACCATCTGGCCAAATGCGGAAGTGGTGAAGGTGAGATCCGATAACTGCGGGCCAAATACTGCGGGGAGTTCCGTCGTGCGTGTGGCATTGTACAAAGCGCTGCCCAGCGACCACCCAATCGACGCCCCAGTAGTTCCACCAATGAACCATCCGGCTGTGGCGGCGGCTGCTGAAAACACCAAAGGAAGCGCGGTGGTCACCTAGTCTTCCAGCCCCCGGTAACGGAAGCACCCGATGACTCGTTGGTTCCAAGGTGGGCGCAGCACCGTCTCAATCACCTCTCGACGTGTCTGCCCGTTCACCGCATGAACCATCGTCAACGGGTCCATCTTCACGATGACTCCAAGGTGCTGTGGTTCCCTGGCAACTCTGAACCACACCACGTCGGCTGGGCGCAGCGCCTTGAAACCGATCTCATCCAGATGCTTGTGCAACTCCTCCCGCATCAACCGTGGATCTGGATTCATCGTGTACGGTGGAAAAGACACCCCGGCGTACAGCCTAAGCTCTTGCACCACCCCGCTCACCACGCCACGGCAATCCGCACCTATACCCTTGACGGACTGGTTGTGCACGAAGGGCGTTCCGATCCAGCTCAGCGCCTCTTCCACCACCTGTTGTCGAGTCACGCTCATACCAAGTTCAACCCCCCGGATTGGATCTTGTCCATCCCCGGCAGCAGATCAAACCCCCGGTGATTGTAAACGTTGTCGAACTTGGTCTTGCAGTCCGTGACCCGCCGCAACTGGCAGCCCGCGGTGATGCTGTAAGCGTCGCTGACCGCTACAGCGAATGGGAACGCCTGCTGCAACGTGATGGACCCGCCGGACTGCACGTGCAGCTTCACCTCCCGCGACAAGCCGTTGTTCAGCCCGGAGGTGAACGTGATCTCGCCGCCCGTGAACCAATCGTCCGGGGGATCAGTCAGAGCGGAGTCCGCGAACACCCGGTTGCTGGTGACGGAGGTGATTGTTCCGGTAAAAGTCAGCGCCCGAAGCGCGGTCCACACCGCGGAACCGTCCGCCGTGGTGTTCCCGATCGTCGTGTCCCACGCGGGAACAGACCCTCCGGTCGTGCCCGCCGTGGTGCATTTAAAATGTCGCGTGGGAGCGGTGGCGGACTTGACCACCGAGCCGGTGTTCGCGTCGCTCGCCGTGCGCACGGTCACCACGGCCAGGGCAGACCACTCTGAAGGATTCAACCGCACCTTGCACCGCGTATCGCCTAGCTCCGCATCGCACAGCGGCCCGACCACCCGCCCTATGTCTTGCTGAAAATTTTGAAGTCTGGAAAGCAGCTCTGCCTCAAATGCGTGCCTTCCCGAGCTCACACGCCCCAGCCGCCCCGACAGCAACCACCGGGTCTGCGTGGTGTCGGCCCAGTTCACCTCCCAGGACTGGATCAGACAATAGTCCCACAGCCCCGCGATCAGGTCCGCCTCCGTCACCGCATCACTCATGAACGCCCCAATCAGCGACGCGTTGTTCACCGCCAGCCCGATCGTGTGCTGTACCGCGCTCGCGTCCAGTCCGCTCAACGCTCTGTACGTCACCCCGGCGACGGTCAAATCCCTATCGTGGTCCGTCATCCCGAACACCGTGGCGTCCTTTCGGGTCGCCTTCCAGACCTTGCACAGCGTGGTGGTGTCCTGCGCGTAGTGCTCATCCATCGCGGCGGAGATAGTCTGCGTCACAGTCGCACCTCGATGATGGGGATGACGGGCCAGGATTCGTTGTTGATAAAATGGGTCACCGCCGCCATGTGATCCGTATCGAAACGACACGGCACGTCGAACTGCCCCACCCACGTGAGGGCTTCTGAATTCTGCGCGTAACGGTGCGCCTGCCCACTGCCCGTATACGCCGCGTAAGCAGAGGTGGTGGCACCCAGGTTGAAATTACTCCCGGTCGCCCCCGCGATGGTGAACACGGTGCTGTTCACCGATGTCATCCCGGCTACACCTAGGACATAAACAGCCTGACTATTCACAAAGCCGTGGCCAGAAGACGAGACTACACCGGGGTTAGCCCGGCTGATGCTGGTGATGACACAAATTAAGTCAGGAACGAACTTGATGCACCCCGTGGTGGTGTCGATCGAGATGTTGCCCGATGAGGTTCCAAACGTCACCGCAGACCCCGTGCGGTACACCGACACCTGCGCGGACACGGGCTTAGAGATCACCCGATCTTTAGGGTTCTGCGACAGGTTAGCGGAGTTAACGTACCGCTTATACAGTTGATAATCAGGCTTCCCGTGTCCGATCGCCGCCGCGCTAGACACTCCAAGATCGCCTAGCAGCCCTCGCTCGGAGGTGATGTTGAAGTCCGACCAGTCCTTAAACCGCCAGACGTGCGTCTTGGCCTCTGCGACGCTGAAGAAGTCCAGCAGCCGATTGAACACCGACTGCTCTTGAATGTCGTGCCCCACCGTGCCCTTACGCAGCCCTAGCGTCCAGCGCTGGTTGCGCTGTTCGCGACCGGAAAACTTCCGCGTTACCTGCGTGGAGTACTCGGGGCCAAACACCGCCTGCGCGGAGATGTCCTCGGGAAAACGTGGTATCTCAATGTGCATAGTCTAGGTGAACCGCCGTGCGAAATTATTGGCCAACACGTACATCTCTGCACCGATCTGCCCCCGACTCTTGTTGAAACTCTGTACGTCATTAGCATACACCGTGATCAAAGGTCCATTAAAATTAATGGCAGGCCTGCCACCCCTCCGCTGCTGCTCCGGGGTCTCCACGGTCACTTTTTCTCCGGGCGTGGCCCTAAAGCCTACTGGCTGTGAATCCGTGCCACCAGAACCTCCAACGGTGAATGAGCCTCCTGTCGCAAAATAAGACCCAGCGGCAGCGGCAGCAGATACTCCAGAACCACCACCAGCAGAAGATAAATCTGCGAGACTGAACCCGGGAGCACCCCCTAATCCGCTCCACCAATTTCCCAATACCCCTAAACCTTGTCCAACCCATCCACCTATCGGAGCTACTCCGGGCTCACGAACGAAATCCTTGCCAAACAACGCCATGGATGCCTTGGCTGCTAAAAAGTTCGCCACCATGCGATCAATCGTCTGTTTAACACTCCCAGCTAAGTCAGATAACTTGCCTTGCATGACGTCAAAAAACAGATTGCTCATTGCGTCTTGCATGTTGCGGGCTGCCTGCTTCCAGAACTCCGTCACCTCATCGGCCGCAGTTTGGTTCATCTTGATTGCTCGAGCGATACTCACACGGTCTACCTCATAATTGGCAGTTACCGATGCTAAAAGATCTGGTCCAAGTCCAACAATCGCCCGCTTGTAATCAAGCTCCAGCTTGTTCAAAGCGGTGAGTATTTCCTGTTGATCTTTAGTTTGACCAACCAAAGAAAGCCGGAATGCCTCTTTGTCCAAAGTGTCTTTGACCGCAGCATCGTAAGCCACAGCTTGACTGACCTGTTTGTCCTCCTCTTTTTGACGTTCTTTTGCTCCTTCAATTACCAAATCATTGACCAGTTTGTTTTCTTTCAGCCATTTATTTTGAGTGGTGAGCTGTTCCGTTTGCCCCAGAGCAGCAGCCCGGATTTGAAATTCAGCAGCCAGCTGTTCCCGCTTGTACTCCAGTGTCTGCCTAGCTTCTGGAGTCAGGATCAGCCTCAACTGCGCTTCGGTGTCTAGTTGCATTCTGTAATTATTTTCCAGCTCAACGATTGCCTTCTGCCTGTCGGCTTCCTCCTGCGTGAGTCGACCGAGTTTGAGTTGCGACTCAATCGCAGCTAGCTGACCCTTGGTTTGAATCGCAAGCAGTTGCCCCTCTCCTGTGATTCTGCCCTCGGTAAGTTTTTGCCCCTCTTTAAGTGCTGCGTGTTCTTTGGCTAAAAAATTAAGCCGCTCTGTCTCATTCAATCCTTCTTGGGCAGACAAGAACCGCATCAAACGTGCTTCGTCTTGTGCAGTAGCCAATCCCAAAGCTTTTCTATCATTTATCTGCTTCACCTGCAGGTCTCCCCAATCCTTCCAGTACTTTTTCATGTTCCCGTCAAACTTCTTGTTCTTCCCTTCTTCTATAGTACCTTCCTCCACCGTCTGTTCACGCAAGGTTTGTATTCCCAGCGCTTTCCGATATTTGTTGTATTCCCCCCAGGCGTGCAATCGAGTTTCAAGATCAAACTTATACTCTCCGGTAGCCGTGTCCATCGCCGTGGCATCGGCCCTATACGCCTCCATCATCCCCCGCATCTCAGCTTCGCGGTAGGTCTTCCGTTGGTCAGTTAGAAATTTAATTGTTGATGTTGCTACTTTTAGTGTTGATGTCCAAAACCCCTCTACCCCAGATGGGTCTTCTGTGGTTTTAGAAATCTCTTTCATCATATCGCTCCAGGCATTCTTGAAGCGTTCTACCGCAACCACCCCTGATTTCCCTACAGTCTCCGCCATGTCATTCATCTTGCCTTGAACAATGTCTAACATAGTAACCATAGCCCCAAGCTGGTCACCAGTATTTGCAAGGTTCTTGATCAGCTTTATCTGTTCCTCATCAAGAATGATATTAGCTCGACGCAGCATTGTCACACCACGCTCCGGGTCTTCAAACGCACGCCCAAACATCCTCACCGCCGAAGCCATGTCTCCGCCATATAGCCGAGAATAATCTGCGCCCAGCTTCAGCGTCTTGGTGAACATCTCCCCCTGGATGTTAGTAAAGGTCAGCAGCACGGTCATGGCCTGCTTCACTTTTTCGCTGTCTATGGCAAAAGTCTCTTGCATAGCATTAGCCATCTTATCGAGCTGCACCCCAGTGAAGCCCGCAACCATTCCAGTAGATTGCAAAACAGTATTTAAACGGATGTTTTGCAGCTCTACTTCACGAGCAACCGCAGTAGTTTCTCGCCAAAGATTTAAGAGCTCATAACCAATGGCAAGTGGTGCCACGTACCTCAAAGCCAATCCCGCTATGGCTGCACCAAACTCATTTACCACCGGCGTGGCTTGATTCATCGCCTCTTTAGTTTTGTTGATCTCCTCATTGATAGACTTCATCGTCTTGTCAAGCAAAACGTCTGACGTGCCACGCGTTGCGCCCGCCACTATCGCCTTATCAAGATCAGCAAAATCCTGCTGCAACCTCTGTAATTTTCCCCCTAGTGGGTCATAACGATTGATGATCTTCTGAATGTCGTCGGACGTGTTCGTCATCGCTTGATGCTGACGAGTCCATGCATCTGCATACTTGAGAGATGCCTGGAGGGACGTGGTTTGAGCATCAGAGATTGATTGGACGCTCTTTTTTATTCTGTCCAGCCCGGCAACAGCTTCTGAAAAGCCGTCAAGAGTTGCGCGGATACCTACATCAGCCACGTGGTTTTTCCTCGTCTATGAACCTCAACAGGTGGTTGATTTCTTCTGGGGAGAAATCCATCACATCCTCCCGCGTCCATCCGTAAGCCCCAGCTAACTTGTGGAGGACGCGGAGGAAGGGACATCTGCAGCCACACTCGCTTCAGCCACCGTCTTACTAAGATCCCCCATCTGTACCAAGGTAAGATCGTCAACGTCCTCGGCTGTGATGTCTTTGTTTGCTTTTTGCAAGATGACTAGAAAAAATCCAGCCTGTTTTTCTATGTCACCACTACCTTCTCCGGGAGCTAAATCAAACTCCTTCTTCAACCGCCTCAAGTCTCGGAGCTGCAACGGGAGCGCTTTGTCGAGGTCAATTTCCTTGCCATTCAGCGTGATCTTCATGTCACTCCTTTATGTAGTTAAACATCAGAAATTTGATTTCGTGCTAGTGAGTTGACATGAGATCGCCACCGCACTAGTGGTCAAGTAACGCGCCTTGCCCTCAAACGCCACCACCAACCGATCCTTCCCCGGTACGCCAAGCGGGAACGCGGTGTAGACCACGCGTGGCATCTCGATTACGAACTGGAAGCTACTCGCCTTGGTCATCGTGAGCTTGATCGCACGCTCGGTCTGGTTCACAAAGTCCTGGTACTCTGTTACGTCGGTGAAGTCGAACTGCCCAGAGATCGTAACCACCTGAGCCGCACTACGACGGATGCGCGCGATCAGCGCCGAGGCGTTGAGCGCCGGAGTGCCAGTAAGCAAGTTGTCCACCGTCACCGTGGCGTTCTCCATCCGCGCTGTGGCAGTGCCCGCAATGGACACTGAGCAAGTGTCAAAGGTGAACGGCGCGAGCGGAGAACCGGGGAACGTGTGCGTGGTCTTGGCGATCAGTCCAGCCGCGTAACCGATCACGCTCGCGGTCACGCGCAGCGGCGCGTTAGGCGCTATTGCCATCTGCAGCCTATTCACGATGCAGCCCGTGTATTGATTCGAGCTGGTCACGTCGCGGAACACCTCCAGCGTCAGCGGCGAAGACGCTGCGGCAGCAGAGAACTCACTAGTAGTGGTGATGAAATCGGTGCGGTACAGGAATCCGCTCAGCACCGAAGTCTGGCTGATAGTGTTGAACGCGCTCTTGAGCAACATGCCGAGGATCGTGGGATAACCCGGCACCACGATCTCTCCCGCCACCCGGTCTAGCCCCACCGCGTCGTCGGGTTCCGCGTACGTAGCAGAGAGGTTCTTCAGATCGAATCGCTCCTTGGTGAGCGACACGTTCTCGCTGAACGCCTCGGTGTAGTCCGTGGCGGCCACCGCCGTGCCCCACGTGCCTTCCTTCGCCAGCCCAATGAAGCCCAGGAAGCCCTGCGAGCGGCTGGCCAATATGCGTTCCGCCCAGTGAGCAAAAGGCATCAGCAACAGCGCCAACCAGTACAT
>ERZ1292642.40-Hain-H14-01um-R1-40-length-64218-cov-9_pt1 | contig 64218 bp, 115 predicted proteins | sample MGYA00564403_ERZ1292642 | MGnify/ENA primary metagenome ERZ1292642 (study PRJEB36523, sample SAMEA6512643) | groundwater metagenome | collected 2019-01-09 | study: AquaDiva: Metagenomics assemblies of 32 groundwater samples
TTCTCCGATCCGGACCCGCCGCAATATTAGGGTAATACAGAAGGGGAGGGACTGTCTTGGACGAAGCTGAGCGAGCGAGAATGAGTGCGCTGATCGAATCGAAGCGAACCATCAAAGGCGGGTGGACGCGAGAGTTCTTCGTCTCGATCGGTGTAGGATGGCCACCGCCAAAAGGGTGGAAGCGAAAGTTCAACAAACCGCGACCGCAAAAGGAGACGAAGTAATGGCAACAGAAACCACGACCGACAAGAAAACGCGAGTCCGCAAGGCCCGCTATTACGGCGCAGAGAGCCGTCAGGTGCTCCGTGCGCGACTTCGCAGTCAGCTTGGCAGCGGACGGGCCGGAATGGAATATCGTCGCTTGATGGGGCTTGAAGTAATTCCAGATCCACACAGACCGGGCAAGTTCAGCGTTGTACCGAAAGCGAGGAGTCTATGAACCTCTCAGAAGACCGCGAGCTGTTCGGCTGGTGCTCTGCCGCGATGCAGTACGGCGGCGGGTTCGTCAAGACCGTCGCTCAGGCGGCGATGCGTGCTGACGACGACAACTACGCGATTCTGCGGCCTGCGCTGCTCGCGTTCAAGGCGAAGTATCCTGTGTATGACGAGCGCTACGCGGAAATGGTGCAACGGGAATTGGAGGCAAAGTGAAGTTCAGAAAGAAGCCGGTCGTGATTGAGGCGGTTCAGATCACAGACGAAACATTCACCGACCCACATCCAAACCCGTCGCATATTCCGGGCCTCATTTACGCCCCGGTGGAGCGATGTGTTTACATCCCGACATTGGAAGGCGAAATGACCGGACGAGTAGGCGACTGGATAATCACAGGCGTCAAAGGTGAACGCTATCCATGCAAGCCGGACATTTTCGCCGCAACCTACGAGGAGGCCGAATGAGCGCCGACATCGTGAAGCGCGAGGAGGCGGCGGTAACGGTTGCTCCCGGCGACCTGCTGACAGCCATTGCGAGGGCGGCGAGCGACCCGTCAGTGGATGTAGTCAAAATGCAGGCGCTCTACGCGATGCACAAGGAGATGGTAGCCGAGCAGCGTGCTATTGCATTCGATGCGGCGCTGTCCAGGGTACAAGGGCAACTCCCTCAGTTCATCAAGGCGACCAAGGCGAAGAATTCGATGTTCACTTCGCTTGAAGATATAGACAAGATCACGAAACCGTTGCTGATAGCCGAGGGATTCAGCCAAACGTGTTCAGAGGAAAGCAGCACGGAGACAACAGGGACATTCGTTTTCACTCTGAGCCGTGAAGGCCACGCGAAGTCCGTCCGGAAGACATTTTCCATCGATCGGGCCTACAAGAGCAACACTTCCGGGGCGCCCATTCGGCCAGCGATCCAGGATGACGGATCAACGATTCATTACGCGACTCGCTACTTACTGAAAATGATTCTTGGCATTGTGGAGAAGGGAGCTGATACGGACGGCGAGGACCACGCCGCGATTACGGCCGACCAAGTCATGGACCTGACTACCATGCTCACCGATGCCGGCGCAAACATGGCAGGCTTTTTGAAGTTTATGGGCGTCGAGTCGCTTCAGTCCATATTGGCACGCGATTACCGGAAGGCTATCAGCGCAATCGATCAGAAGAAAAGGACAGCCAAATGAAAGACTTGGCAGGGCGTCCATTCGGACGACTCACCGTTATCCGATTTGTTGAGCATCGCCGCAGGCCGAGCGGCTCCATTGCATACAAATGGCTCTGCCGGTGTGAATGCGGCAAGGAGCGGATCGCAGTCGCAGGAGACTTAAATAGTGGCCATACCCAGTCGTGCGGCTGTCTGCAGCGCGAACGCACCTCGGGGGCCGCAACCAAGCACGGCTTCAGCGGGGGCCGCCTGCCGGAATATGTGCTCTGGCTTGGGATGCGCCGTCGATGCGATAACCCATCACACGTTGGCTACAAGAATTACGGCGCTCGCGGCATTCAAGTCTGCGAGCGATGGAACGACTTCACGTTATTTCTTGCTGACGTCGGCCGTCGTCCAACGCCACAGCACACCTTGGATCGAATCAATAATGACGGTAATTACGAACCTGGCAATGTTCGATGGGCCACAAGAATCGAGCAGGCCGCAAACAGCAGAAGGTGGGAGCAAAAGTGAAAACAGAACTGGACCCAAAGAATCTCACGCTCGAATCGGTAGCGGAGAAGACCGACGAGAATATGTCGATCGAGATTGCCGTCTCCAAGAATCCCAGCATCGTGCTGCTGGACCGCGCGAAGTTCACCGCGCTCTACGATCATGTGAAGCGCGAGGTCGAAGCGTTTGTTCCGGACCTGACCACGGACAAGGGCCGGAAGGCGATCGCGGCGCTTGCCTACAAAGTCAGCCGCACCAAGACCGCCATTGACGATGCCGGGGCCGCACTGAAATCCGAGTGGCTCAAGAAGAGTCAACTTGTCGATGCGTCCCGGCGCGAGATCCGCGAGAAGCTGGACGAGTTGCGGGAGCAGGCTCGCCGGCCACTGACCGAGTGGGAGACGGCGGAAGAGACGCGCCAGGCCGAATGCGCGGAGTTTATCGAGAACATGCGGAAGGCGTCGATTGTCCTGTCTGCCGACACATCGGAGCAGGTAGCCGCGATGCTGCGGGCAGTGGAGGAAATGCCGATCGACCCCGCGAAGTTTCAGGACACCGAGAAGCAGGCCATCGAGGCAAAGGGCGCGACGGTTGCAATCCTCCGCGCTGCCGTGACTCGCATCCAGCAGGAGGAAACGGATCGGATCGAACTGGCCAAGCTCCGGGCGGAATCCGAAGCGCGGGCCATCGCGGACAAGGCCGCAGCCGAAGCCGCAGAGTTGGCACGGCTGACGAAGGAACGCGAAGAGAGGGAGGCTGTCAGGCTTGCCGAACTTGCGGAAGCCGCTCGAATCGCAGAGGAGCAGCGTGCCGCCCGTGAAGCTACTGCCATTGCTCAGGCCGCGAAGGATGCCGAAGAGAAGGCACGCCGCGAAGCCGAGGCGAAGGCCAAGGCCGAAGCGGATCGCATCGAAGCCGAGCATCGCGCCGAAATGGAGAAGGCCCGGAAGGCGCAGGAAGATGCCGAGCGGAAACTGCGAGAGGAGGCCGCGAAGGTTGAAGCCGAGAAGCAGGCCGAGGCGGCAAGGAAGGCCAAGGAAACCCGTGAGGCCGAGGCGAAGGCGGAAGCCGACCGGAAGCTGGCGGCGAACAAGAAGCACCGGGCGGAAGTCATTGAAGCCGCGGAGAGTGCCATTATCAAGTATGCACAGAACGGCATGGCCGAGATCAGCCCCGCCGCCGCTTCGTCCATCGTCGCGGCAATCGTTGACGGCAAGATCCCGAACGTCGAATTGAGGTTCGTATGAACAACGAAACGCTCATCAAGGACCTCCGCAACCTCGCGGACTATCTGGAAGCTCATCCGGAATTTCCGCAGATGGACCATTTCCTGCTGTGGGCCGACGTTTACGAGGTTGAGAAGTTTCGGACCGCCGCTCAAAACATGGGCGCAGTCACGAAGAAATTCGATGACTACCGCGTGCATCTTGAAAAACACTTCGGGATGATAAAGGTTAGCGTCGAGATTTCCCGGGATAAGGTTTGCAAGAAGATCATTACGTGGGACTGCCCAGATGATCCATTGCTTGCACCGCTACTCAGTGAGGCACAAGAAGAATGAGCGCACTCGATGAAATCCTGAAATCTCGCGGGCTTGGGAGTTCTGGCGCAAAGCCAGCGGCGGCAGTTACCAGTAAAGGGCCGGGGACGCCGCCGAAGACTCCCGAGGGTTCACCGATCGTCTACATGGACGTGGTGCAGGGGACAAGCGACTGGGCTGCGCTTCGGGCAGGCATCCCCACTGCGAGTCAGTTTCACCGGATCATCACGCCGAAGGGCTCCCCGTCTAAGTCGCAGGACAAGTACCTTTACGAATTGATTGCGGAGCGATTGACAGGTGAGCCTACCGTCGGATACACGAGTCACTGGATGGATCGCGGCTCGGAGCTTGAGGCTGAGGCGGTCGGTTACTACGAATTTCAGCGGGAGGTCGAGACTGTCAAGATCGGCTTCGTGACCAATGCCGCTGGAACGGTCGGCGCTTCGCCTGACCGATTCGTTGGCGCAAATGGTGCACTGGAAATCAAGGTGCCGACACCGGCGAACCATGTCGGCTATCTGCTCCAAGACGGCGATGCCTACGCGGACCACAAGATCCAGGCGCAGGGACAGCTCTGGGTCGCACAGAAAGACTGGAACGATCTGCTTTCCTACTGTCCGGGGTTGCCCTTCGCGCTGCACCGCACCGATCGAGACGAGGACTTCATTGAAATGTTGGCCGGCGAAGTGGGGCGGTTCTCCGAACGGCTGGAGGCTCTCTGGCTGACGTGCCTTGAGCGCGGTTGGGCGCCGAAGCCGAAGGAAGCGCCGCCCATGTCCGCATCCGACCACATGCGGGAGGCCCTGCTCGACGCGGCAAGGGCCAAGCAGGAGGTTTCGCGATGAGCGCCGATCAACCCATCAAAGATCAGCCGACATGGAAGAACAACGCCGCGGGCATCGTAGCCGTCCTGGCACTCAAGATCGAATGCGGGTGCGGCGACATCCGGCCGCTCTCTGAGTTTTGCCCGAAGTGCGGGCGGTGCGCGATTGGTTGCTGTATGTGCGAGCCGCCCGCCTTGCCGGAAACGCAGGAGGCTCTATGAAGGGCGATAAAAAGAGCGTCGAACAGGACGGCGTAGCCGCAAAAGCGGAGGCCGACAAGCACGCGCCTGGGCAGTGCGACTATTGCGATGCCGTCACCGAAGCGATGGCGGACGTCACGTTGGACATCGGCGTCCCTGGCATGGTGCCAGCGGCGCGAGCAGAGAACAAAGGAGGCGGTAGTGAGCCTAGACGTTTACTTACGGTTGCCTGACGGCGGTTCCTACGTGAAAGATGACGCCATTTTCATTCGAGAGAACGGCGCGAAGCGTCAGATCAGCCGTGCGGAGTGGGACGAACGCTATCCGAACCGAGAGCCAGTAATGGTCATGGGCGGCGATGAGAGCGACGAAGTGTACTCCGCCAACATCACACACAATCTTGGACAGATGGCAGCGCAAGCGGGCCTTTATGCGTTGCTGTGGCGTCCTGACGAGAACGGCATCACACGGGCAGCGCAACTGATCGGCCCGTTAACCGCTGGGCTGGAATTGCTCAGGAGCGACCCCGGTAAGTTTGCGATCCATAACCCAGAGAACGGGTGGGGCACCTATGAGGGATTGGTTCGTTTTGTTGAGGACTACCTTGCAGCGTGTATCGCCAACCCAAACGCCAAGGTGGAAGTATCACGATAGCAGCGGCGCGAGCAGTCCGGTAAAGGGACGCAGGAGGTTTAAATGACGAAAGAAGAATTTGCAGCGCAGTTGAATGGCCGCGAGTACCTGAAAGAAATCACCGAAGACGAGGAGCGTCTAGCGAAGGAGTCAGGCTTGCTTGTAGTGTTCGGCTACTCCGACGACAACGTGGAACTGCGCGGGGTAATTAACGACGAGGTTGGAGCCTACGATGGCACGGACGCGCTGATCGACCGCGCCACGCTGCGGATATTGCCGTATGAGATCGGGCGCGACGAAAAGGAAATTCTAGAAAATCACGGTGTCTACGAGTACGCAGCCCAGCAGCGCACCAAGGCGCTGATCGTGACCGCAGAATGGTGCAAGAAAGACGGCTACTCTTGGACGTTCGTAACCGAGGAGCCGCACGCCACGTTCGACATTATGGAAGGCGACGAGAAGTTTTGTCGCGGGATCGTGATAAGCCTGTGACGCAGGCCGCGCCGCCGCCCGCTGAGGATGGAGGAATTGTGAAAAGTGACCTATTGCTGAACCCGATCATCGTCAAGAACGGCTGGTACTACGAAGAAGCACGCGGGCTGTCTGTCGTCAGTCCCGCTGGAGTAGCCATCATCGTCATTCCGTGGCGGAAGATTCTGGCGAGCGTCGAGCGGTACAAGCGGACGGCGAAACGAAAACAGCGATAAGCCCGCTGAGAATGGAGGAGGAACGTGAGCGAGAATCAGATCGGCAAGATTGAGTTCGGTCCCGCGATGACCAGCGCAGACATGATGCGGATTCAAAAAGAGGCGAAACGCGGGATGGAACTACAGATTCCGCAAGCCGCTGACATGCAGAAGTTGCTAACGACCATCGCCCAACTCGAAGCGAATGTCGCGGAATTGACGGCAATGATTCGGGAAACGCCCTCGCTGCAACTGGTGGAGCGCAACGAGAGCCTGACGGCGCTGCTGCGGGAGGCTCTGCCATACGTTCAGTACGGCTACGATATTTATTCGCCATCTAAGGCAGCAGAACGGCTTGGAAAAGAAGAAGCCATAGCATTGACGGCCAAGATTCAGGAGGCGCTATGACGCTGAAGCAAAAGCGAGAGATCGTGGTGGCTTTCATGGGCGGCGAAAGTACCGGAATACTGTGGGTGCGCTACAACAATGGGATGCCACCGGAAATCCGCATCGAGCAAGTCCTCCGCGACTACATCAACGGCAAGTTCACGCTGGAGCCGAAGCGAGGTAAACGGAAATGAAGCGGCCACCGAAGGAAGTAATACGGCCCGACCTGATTGCTTACGTGCTGCTCTGCGTCCTGATGCTGGTGTTTGGCGCTATCGGGGTCGCTTCTGTACCTGTCCATGATTGGTCGGAGTTTGTGACGGGTTTCTTGTTGGCGGTTCTGCTTGGCGTGATGGTTGCAGGCTTCGTATTTCTAAGGAGACAGCAATGACCGCTGTTGAAGCTGGAACCGTGACGGTAGTTGCCCTCGTGTGGGTGGTATTCATTTTCTTTCTGATATTCCGAATCATCGAGAGGACACGACAATGACCGACATTGAGCGCATCAAGGAACTGATACCGTTAACATCGGTCAAGGACGGCCTTCTTTACGACATTCACGGCCACCTGATGGACATTGGTGACGACGACATAATGGACCTATTTGTGCTCACCCGCAACGCCATCGGGCCGCTGCTGGATGCTGCGGAGAGGCTGGAGGAGTGCGAGGGGCTACTGCGGCGGGTGCGTCCATGGGTGCATATCGACCATCTGGATCTCGTAGATGACATCGACGCCTATTTCCGCCGCCCTCGCGGAGATCGAGCGGCTGAAGGGGGAGAAGTGAAGTACTTTTTTGACACTGAATTCATCGAGGACGGCAAAACGATTGACCTGCTGAGCATCGGCATCGTTGCGGAGGATGGGCGCGAGCTGTATGAAATCAATGCGGATTGTGATTGGCATAAGGCCGACGATTGGGTGAAAAGCAACGTCATCGCGCATCTGCCACCAAAGCGCGTCAATTATAGCGATCCGAGCGTCTCGCCTCGCCTGAAGGAAGAATCGCGCCACTTTAACAGCCATGAGGGAATCGCCCGTGCAATCCGCGAATTCGTCGGCACCGACAAGCCCGAATTCTGGGCCTACTACGCGGACTACGACTGGGTTGTGCTCTGCCAACTCTTCGGGCGAATGATCGACCTGCCGAAAGGTTGGCCGATGTACTGCCGTGACGTGAAGCAACTCTGCGACAGTATGGGCAATCCGAAGCTGCCTGAACAGACCAGCAAGGAACATCACGCGCTGGAAGACGCCAGATGGACGAAGCAGGCGCATGAGTTTCTGATCGAGCGTCTGAAGAGGTCCATAAATGGGATGTGAATGCTCAACAAATTGCACCTGTGCTTGTATCGCGTGTTCCATCCATCAGTATCACATTGCGCCGCCGATTCATGATCACATGAATATCGCAGAGCCACAACCCGGCCTCACGCTCGACCTCGGAGAAGGGAAGTTGAAATGATGGAACGCACGTTCGCCAAGCTCGATGAACTGTTCGTGGTCATGGACCAGGAAATGCGCCGTATCTTCCGCCGTGATGGTTCGATTCACGCGAAGACGAAACATGTCCGCATCGTGCATCGGAACGGCGACATTGAAATCACCGGCGAATTCAAGTCACTGACGATCAACGGCAGGCGCGTGCGATTCGGAGAAGGGAAGGTGGGGGAATGATTGGCCACTACTGCAATTACTATGAGCCGATATTGACACCGAAGGAACGACGAGCACGAACGATCCGATCCTACGAACTGCGGATCATTGCGCTGAAGAACGATCTTGAAAAAGCGGAGCGCGAACTAGAGACCCTTCGTGCGGTTCAGGACATCGAGGATTAGAGATGACCCACCACATTCCGTCAATCATCTGGGGCATGACCGACCGCACGAGATACACCGTCAACGGCGAGACGGCGGTGTGGGTGCAGGATGTGAAGGTGTTTGAGCAAGAGCACGATGAACCTGTGCTTCGCTACACGACGCTGAATGGTCAAGGGATGATGAGCGTCTACACGTTGAGCGGCGACAGCCTGATTGTGAAAGCCGACAGCGATCGCACAGTCACATGCGACGAGCACGGCAACCCGACCGCAGTGACCGGCATTCAACGATACTTTCCTGCATCCGTCATGTGTCCTGCGTACTGGTCGCCAGAGCAGGGTACGTGGTGGAAGCGCACCGAAGGCGTGGCGGTGTGGCATCCTGGTGACAACTATCCGGACTCTGAGAATGGCGGCTGGTGCTTCAGGCATGACAATGCGATCTCGTTCGAGGAGTCGCAGGGAAAGCTATACCTCCATCACGACGAGGAATTCTGGTACAAACGTGCCGACAGTCCCATGAGCGAGCCGTACTGGCAACTGGAGTACAGCCGGGGTTACAACTACGACGTGGAGCAACGGCGGCTGTTGCAGTTCACGGACAACTTAACAAAGGAGATTTATGAAAGATGAAGAAGGAGACAAGGCCGAAGACAGCGTTGGAATCAGCGCGCACCTTGGGAATTCGGCTAGACCGCTACCAAAGTACCGCTGCCACAAAGAAGTGTCGGCGCTGAAGATCGCGCACATCGAAGGACGACGATTGAAGGAGAATGAAGAGAATGACGGCTTCATGCTGATAGTGCCAGCGGAGTTAGGATACGGATCGTTCTGGGTGGACCATGAATACGTCCGAAGGCACAAGCCGCATGTTGGCGGCTACTACGTCGTCTACAAGGACGGTTACAAGTCGTTCTCGCCTGCTGAAGCGTTCGAGGAAGGATACACGCGTATATGACCGCAATCCGTGACCTCTGACCGAGTGCGGAATGCCGATCAATCAAGCCGAACGCCGCCTCACTCACCATATCGAAATCAACCGCGTGCTCACCAACGAGGTCAACCGGCTGCGTGCGGAGTTGTCGAAGCGCGAGGAGCAGTTTCAGTGAAGCGCGACCTCGCAGCGGTAATCCTCGTTGCGGCACTTGCGGCGTCGGCTATCGTGACGATCGACATTGTCGGCAGCGCATTCCTGCGATGGCTGCCGCGATAGACAAGAGGAGTTTATGAAAACAGAAGAGGCGATATTGACGGTACGACCTTGCGAGTGCAAACCAGACTGCCCTGATTTGAGGTTCGGTATTCTGGACTTCCAATTATGTGAAGCGGATAACAGCGCGTTCTGTGTTGTGCCGCTGGATGCGCTTCAGGGGCTAATTGACCATATCCGAAAACTGCGCTTGCAGACGAAGGAATATAGACGGCGGTTTCGGGAAGCGCAGTAACCACTTTCGGAGGGCCGTGCATTCAGCACGCGGGCAGGCCAAGAGACGCGCCGTAGCCCTTCGATTCAATGCGTGCATAAGCCTTGACAGCCCTCCCGCCGTTCGTTACTCTTCAGATGCGGGAAGGCTTACGTGCTTCCCAGTACGGACAGCAGACTCGATCCTGTTGCCGTTCCCGCACACAAACTTTAGATCGAGGTGTAGGTTTTGCGTAATGATCGAGATTCAAAAGCAATCTTTTATCATCGGACGAACTTCACGCCACAGTTCTGCACATTTGGGGATGCGCAGCCGAGTTGGATGAATTCTAGTTACTCGGATAAAGCACCATCAGGCGGTCCTGAGGAATGGTGACCCGTACTGGCCTCAGGGGGTTCTGCTGATGAGCGCGGCTTGAACTAGGACGCAGCGAAAGGCCACCCCAAAAGGTGATAGTCGGTGGGCGAGAATCCTCTAGGCGTGCTGTTTTTTAAACACTCGTCCTTAGGGGGGATTCGCCCGTGGACCCAAAGATGATCTTTCTGAGAAAGAGAGTTAATTATGCTTTGGCTTGTGATGGGTCACTGTGCGAAGTGTAAGTGCTACACGCTCGTTCGCTGGCTATCTCGACGTTGCTTCGACTGCTAGTTGAATATGGTCTCAGCCGAGCAGCTCTGCCCGTACTGCAACCGCTACAGCGCCATTGCCGAGTGGTCTAAGCGCGATTGGCGCTGCCCTAAGTGCGGGAAGTCCATTCGGAAGTGGCGACCTTAGCCGTGGTCGTTGGTGTTCAGGTGCTTGAGTTTGCGCTTGAATTCCGCATCGGTTTCTTCGACGGTCGTCGCGGGATGCTTCGCGGCATTCTTCTTCGTCACGTACTTGCCGGTTTTCGCGCTACGGCACTTCTTCTTCATCGCAGTTGTGGCACGGGGATGTCCACCAGTCCAAATGCCTGCATCACGTAGATTACCGCGCAAATGACGGCTATGGCGATGATGATGGTGCGTACCGGCTCAAACTTCACCACGTAGGTAATGATGAGCCACACAATCAGGGATAGGAACGCAAGGGTCAAGATGAGGGAAATCATAAGGGACTCCTTCAGAGCATGGTGTCAGCATCCCGCCCTGAAGTCTGTATTCTATGGCACACGGGTCATTTGTCGCGGTCGCGTAGGATTGCCAGAATCGCGTCCATCTTGGCGTGCGAGAATTCCGTATTCTCCATGATCGTTTCAAACTTTTTATCAATCTGGTCGAAGCGGTACAAGTCGAACTTCTCGTGGCTGTCGAACTTCTGCAACACGAGATCCGCAATCGCCTGCCGTTCCTTCACCGTCTGGTGAATTTCGTCATCGTTCAGATGTTGGACGACGGAGTGTAACCGTCCTTCAGCGGCGTCCATACGTGCTCCAAACTTCACCCACGTTGCCACGATTCCGCCCCATGCGGACCCAATCGCAATGATCGCCAATATCAGGCCCAACCCCGAGTTCAACTCTTCCATGAGCGTTGCCATATGTGATAGCCATCCTGTCATTCATGGTGCCCTGGTACTCCGCTGCTGTTTTGCTGCCGCAGCTTTCTGGTTTCGGTTTGGCTCGCTGCACCCGCGCATCCGGCGTGGGCGTGGCGGGCCGCTATCTTCCTTCCATCATCTTGCTCGCCGCGTATCCTGCGGTTGCCGTTCCTTAACGGCCTGTTCTGCCTGCGCTACCGCAGATAGCAGTACCATTGCCGCGGCTGGAGCATTCGCTGCCTTTACTGGCGTCTTCATTGCCTTCACAGCCCAATGCGCCCAACGCTCGTTATACAATAAATGTCCCAGAGCCTTGGCTCCGATGAGCGTTCCTGCTGCCGTCAACGGATTATAAATCAGCAAGCCGCCTGTTGCCGTTAGGCCAGCCACGACTCTCGCGCTGCCGCTAGGATTTGCATCACGCGACTCCATTTTAGCCAGATGAAAGAAATCATCGAGCGTCTTAGTACGTGCTTTCCCATACAGTAACAGTTTCGTATTATCGCCAAGCCGATTCCATGAGTTCGCTGCGGCAGCGCCCTTGAAGCCGCCGTCATTAGTGGCTTTCTGTAGCACTCCCTCAACTGTGGATCGGGCAACGTCGCGGACGCTTTCAGGAGAAGCCTTCATGATTTCGCGTAGTGCCATGATGCTTTTATCGCCGCCGCTCGTCAGGCTCTCCACAATACGCACAGGCTCTTTCGTCGCTATGTCTTCGAGAAGTTCCTGTGTTTGTATCTTACGTCCAGCCACTTCACGGGCTTTATTTAGTTCCTTGAGGACTCCTGCCTCGAAAGCGGCCCTATCCACGGCTCCGCGTAGTTGTTCGGCGACTGCCGCCGCGATTCCTTGCGATTTATCTCGTATCGCAGGAATATCGTAACGAGATTGCCTCTGAATGGACTGAAGGTTCTGGATAGCGTCTCTCAGCGGGATAACATCATCGCTATTCATGATCTGCTTGAGGGCCGTATATCCTGGAGACGCTTCGCGTTGCGCGAGAGGTATCGTGCTTTCTATGTCATTGATTAGCGGAGTCAATGACTGCTTGATTCCTCCGATATTGACTGGGCTGGCTATGGACTTGACGACCGGAACTGTCTTCGTCGGACCACTTTCAGGGTAAGCCGACCAAAGCGGTTGCTGGCTCGTTCTTGTTTGAACGAGTTTGACGTGCTTTGCTGCCTGTTCGTATACCTGTGTGTACGCTTCATCGGCCTCCGACTTCAAGGCATTAACGCGGTCAAGAATGTGACGCTGCATTCCAGTTCCGGCCATCTCCTTCGATGTTGCGCCGCCAATATCCGCCGACAGTTCTACGCCTGTCTGGGTTAACGCTTTTTCTGTGGAGATGCGGCCTTGTTCTGCGCGGCCACCGATGAGCGGTACGTGTTTCGTGCCGCTCTCGAATCCCTCAACGACGCGATTTCCTGTCGCCGTGCTTGCCCGAACTGGAATGTTTTTATCGGCAGCGAATTGAACAGCAGAAGCATCTTTAGGTCGTCGTTTTCCGACGACTTGTCGTAGAGCAGTAGCTTTGGTGCCTGCGCCGATCTCGCCTAAAATCCTAGGGGCTATTAGAAATCCAAGCCCCTCACCAGCCGCTTCGAGTGGTTCGCCTCGTCCCACGCGTTCTGCGACGTGAGCCGCCATTGGACCGATGACGGGCAATTTAGATGCAATCCCATACCCGAATGCTTCCATGCCTGTATTGGCTTCCCGTGACTTTCGGGCCAGTTCCACTTGCGGGTCTATGAGCATACGCTTTGCCGCCAGCCCTAGACCGCCAGCTCCAGTCTTTATCAACTCCTCGGATTCATTGCGCGGCGCTTCGCCAGCAGCACGGAGAATATCTCCGGGCATTCGCAGCATTCCTGCGCCTGCGTCCACGACACCCATACCAATCTTCGCTACGGGCGTTATGGCGGCACGGACTGCCTGCGCCGCCAGATTAGGCTTCTCCCATGAACCGCTTGCACCGGCGGCCTTTTTGGGTTGCGCGGCGACGACTTCAGGCGACGGACCTGCTGATGCTGTTCGCGCCTGCCCTGCCAATGCGGAATAGTCTACAGGCTCGGACTTCACGGACTGCCGTGCTTGCTCTGCGAGCGCAGTGTAATCAATTGTCTGTGGCATTACGGAATACCTGCGAGCCGCTTAAAGGCATCGGCTTCTGCTTGCGTTGCAAATGGATGAACGCTGCCATCTGGGGCTGTAACAGAGATCGAGCCGCCCGGTGCCGTGGGCGTAGCCGTGGGTGATTCACCGCTAAGCTCCTGAAGAATCTTCTCGGACTTTGGCGTGAAGAATTTGAAGTTCTGCGGTTTTCCGAATCCACGGTCATACTGATCTTGGAGCGCGCTGACCCTAGATCCAATCAGTTCGACGGCTTGATTTATGGCCCCTTTCAACTGCTCAGGTGAGCCCGAAGAATCAAACTGCTCTTTCCATGACTGAACCTCGGTTTCCGTTCCCCCTGTGCTGCGAAATACCCGCAGTAATTCATCGGCAACTGCGTTCTTGGCTACGTCGAAGTTCTTTACCGCTGGGTTCCCGGTCCCTGTTTTCACAACATTGACGCCTCTATTAAAAATAGGAATGGCCGCATTTTCCAGCGCCTGCCCGTTCTTGTTCAGGGTATCCAAGTGGCCGATGACCGTATTCAGGGCTGTGATTGTCTGCGCCGCCTTGCCTGACGTAAAGTCTTTACGCATCGCAAGCCGAGCAGGATACTGCGTTGCATCAAACGTCGGGTCTAAGATGCCAGCCGCCTGAATGGCTGCGTTCCACACCGACTTTGGATTAGAAAGGGCCATGCCTGTAGGAAGCGGGATCTTGTACTCGACAAGTTGCTTCGCCAATGCCTGCACATTAGGAGTGAACTGAGAAATATCGCCAGCGGCGATCTGGGCTGGAGTTGGGGCAGACGGAGGCGCGGCCTCCGCTGCTGCTCCAGGACGCCCGCCTAGGCGATTGCCCCTCGATCCGTCAGGATTAAGCACGAACACGCCTTCATCTGTCGTGACAGTTCGCGGCGCAGCTTGTGTCTGTGGGCGAGCCGCCGTGCGTCCAAGAGACGTGAACTTCTTTGTCGCCGCATCAAAGTACCCATATTCCGTATCGGCTGGAATTTCCTGAAGCTGCGGCTTGTTCGCCTTATCGAGATTGGACTGCGCCGTTTCCTCGGCCAACGCATCGGCCCGTTCTTGGGACGGTCTGCGACTGCGAGCATACTCACGGTCGGCCGCGCCTTCTTGTTGCTGCTCGACGCCCTGCTGATCGAGCATCCGCTGCCGTTCCCCGCCCTTGAGCGCGTTGAGGCGAGCCACGCGGTCTGCCGTCAACTGGCGGTCGTTCTCCATGCGTTGCTGTCGCAGCGAAAGCGCGTCCTTGCCATGCACGAGTCCCTCGACGCCGCGATGCAGCATGTTCATCCAACTGTTGTCCTCTTTCGGATTCAGCGAGGATGCGATCTGGCTGTCGAGGCGCTGTGCTTCCGCAGCTTCATCCTTAATCACCGGACTTGGCGCGGTATTCGTAGGAGCTGCCATACCTGCCTGTTTATTACGGGCTTCGAGAAGTTGCGCCACTTTCGGATTCTGCTGTGACATGGACGTGATTGGAGCAGGCGCGACGGGTTCTGCTCCGCGTCCCGTCATAAGTCCAGCAACACGAGGATCTAGCGACTGTTGCTCCATCTGTGTAACCGGCAACGGCTGTTCCTGCTGTTGTCCTTGCAGCATTTCTGGCGTGATTTCCGTTCCTGCGATCTCCGCAATCGAGCCCGGACGTTCAACGGAAGCACGAGGAGCAATCCCTTGCTGTTGCTGGCTTGGGTCCGGCCTGCCGCTTTGCGGGTCCACGTAATACGCAGGAGCCGAGTTCATCGTGCGAGGCAGTTTCGTGCCCGTGATCGGCTCACGCTCGGTCATGGCGGGGACCAGTCTTGGCACCATCGGAGGACGGCGCTGTAGTTTCTTGATGGCCTCAATGCGTTCTTGCGTTGTCATACGGTTGCCTGCTTTGGAGGCTGGAACAAGGTTCGCGCCAAGTCTTGCAGGGCCGCACCCCATCCGCTCGTGGAGCCGGTCTGAGGCGACAGCGAGTTGCTCGCGCCGTAAAGGTTGTTTGCGCCCGTCATATTCGCCAGGTTCACTAGGTTGCCGGTATCCCAGCCGTAGCGCGTCATCTTGTTGCCGGTGTCAAACTTCGCCTTATCGCGGTCGAGTCCTGCCTGCTCCGATTGCCGTCCAATGGTTTGCAGCGCATTCCAGAAGTCCGCCTGACTGCCGCGATTGAGGGCGCTCTGGTTGTACGCCTGACTACCGCTGTCGAATGTTTTGGCCTTCGTGCCCGCCTGCTCCATCTGGCGTCCGACATCGTTCTGGGTATTCACCAGATTCCGCTGCTGCAAGTTACTTGTATTCTGCGACATGGACGCGAGAAGGTTCGCCGCATTCTGGAGCGCCACAGCATTCGCCTGTGCCGCCTTCGTGCTCTGTCGGTTCAGTTCCATGCCTGCGCCGGTCACGCGGTTCTGGTTGCCAACCATAGCATTCTGGACTTCGAGTTCCTGCGTGGCCCTATTCTGGGCATCACCCTGCTGCCGTCTCGATTGGGCTTCCATCGCCTGCGCCGCTGGAGTACCCGCGGTTCCTGCCTGCTCCGCACTCAAGCGCGCGGCACCACGTTGCGCCGCCCCAGATCGAGCGATGTCGTCGGTGGACATGGCTCGCATCCGGCCCATCGTCGCGTCGTCAAAACCCTTACCGCTGAGTAGCTGCTCAAGGGCAGCAAACATCTCAGGCGTCTCTGCTGTGACCTGCGGGACTTTCGTCGGGTCAATCTGCGCGGCTTCCATCGCCGTCGGGTCGAAGTCGTAGTATCCGCCCGTAACTGCCGATTGCGCCTTCAGATACTCGTTGTACTGGTTGTCGAATTCCGGGCCGTAGTAGCGATCGACGGTCGGTAGTTCGCCAAGCGTGATTTTGTCGATTTCCGGCGTGTTGAACGTCGGGAAAAGGTTTTCAAGTCCGGTCACGTCACCGGGCCCACGGCCAGTCAAGCCTCCAGCGCCTCCAGTACCGGGCCCTCCGTCGCCTCCCGTGCGCGGATCTCCTGTTACGGGAGGAGGCCCGTCCGGCGTCGGCGTCGGAGGCGCTCCCGGCGTGAAGGCAGGCAGTCCGTATTGCTGTCGTAGTCCCGCCAGCGCCGAGTAAATCTCATGACCAAGCGGCAGTCCGATGCTGGGCCCGTTGACTTCGAGGTTCTGCTGCTGGAGGACATTATTCCATTCGGGATTCCACTTTCCTGCATCCTTGAGTGCCTTCACGGAAGCTGGGTCAATGGTGCCGAGCAGGATGGCGTCCACGGGCTTTCCGTCCACGAGCCATCCGCCACCAAACGGCTCTGATGCGTATTCGGAGCCGTCGGACTTCAGCGCCTTCCATCCTTGGCCGAGCTTCGTATTGATGTCGATGTAATCGCTGGATGCGACCGTCTCGCCGTTCGGTCCACGAAGATTGAGTCCGCTGGTTGGTGCTGGCGATTCATCATCCTGAATCTGCGACAGCGTTGGTTGCTGTTGGCTTTGCATGAAATTGCTCAACGCGGGCTGACCTGCCGCGCCATAGCCCTGCAAGTTGGCGATAGTGGCTGTTGGCGCTTCATCGCCATATGGATGCGACCTCGCCCATGCCTGCGCTTGCTCGGATTCGTCTCGCGGGTCGTCAGGATTGAATGTAAACGGCATTGTCGCTACCTCATCGTCGGGCTTTGTTTCATCCGAGCCGCAATCTGCTGGTCATTGTAGCCGCTGCCCTTCAGGAGATTCGGCAGCACGGCATTCGAGTAGAAGTCGCGGCGTTGCGTCTCGCCGCGCGCCAGTTCATCGAGCATCCTCATGCGTTCGCGCATGTCATCCGCCTGCCGGTTATTAGCACGAGATTCGAGGACGCGGCCTGTGATATTCGCGGCCGCGGGCGCCACGATGTTCGCGAGGCCCTTCCAGTCGAAGCCGTTTCCAGCTGCGGGATTCGCATTCGGTGCGCCTGGTCCGCCGCCCGGAAGATTCGAGCCGCCGATCCGCGGCATTCCAGGCACAGGCACGCCAAGTTGACCGAACGTGCCCACCTTCGACTGGCTCAGCGTATTCGGTTGCTGTCCCGGCATGTAGCCTTGGCCTTGAGTCGCGCCTGCCGCTCCAGACTGCGGACGACTGCCACCAAGCTGCGAGAACAGGGTATCCACCGTGGTCATCAGCTTCGTGTTGTTCAGGGCTTGTTGTGCGACCTTCGCCTTGTTGCCACCCTGGGCGATCGCCGACTTCGCTTGGCCTTCAAATTCCGCCCACGCCTGCTGAAGTTCCTGAAGTGCGCCCTGTGGATCGGACTGCGCGCGTTGCGCAATCTGGTCAAGCCGATCGCCGAAAGGATCCTCAAAGTTGTCCACGAACTTCGTGGCGGCCCGCGCGCCTTGACGTGCGAACTTCTTGCCGAGAATGGCTGCTCCTGTCAGTCCTGCGCCGACCGCAGCGCCGACTGGGCCGCCCGCCGCCGCTCCGCCTGCGATCAAAGCGATACTTAGCGGATGCGGACCGATCCGAACCGAAAATCGTTCCATCATGCGAGTTCCTTTCTGAGACGCACGTCCGTCTCCTCGCCCTTCAGTATACGGGCTTCCTGCGGGGTTACTTCGACTGCTCCGGACTTCAGCACCATCTTAATGACATTGTTGCGGCCCGCGGAGATGCTGTGGTAACAGTGAGTGTGTCCAGCGATTCTGAGTTGAGCCTCGCTGAGGGCAGCGAGAAGCGTGTATGAGGCTTGTTGGAAACGATAATTTTTATCAGTAATCATGTGCGTAAGCTCTGGAACCAATCGGCAGTGAATGAGTCCACGTATTTTCTCCGGTTCATCCTCGGAGTCCCGCACGATGAAGGTTGTCGTGCCTGCGCCGAACATCGGCATCTCACCGCCAGAATTGTTAGCCGCAAGCAATTCACGGCACTGCTCCACGTCTTTCTCCGTCCGAGCCACATCAAGCGTTACCAAGGCTGCCTCCCATGCGAATACCGGATATACCGACTTCCTGGATGATGCGTGGTGTCATTGTGTCAATAGTGTTACGCCCACAGAATCGGCCAGAGAGTCAGTGACTTCGGCCACTTAAAATCTCACTTTCTTGAGCAAGTCGATGGCCGCCTGTTTCTCGATTTCCGACAGGGCCAGCGGCGTCTTGGCGATAATAGCCTGCCGGAGCGTCTCGTTGGCGCTGGGTGGCAGTTCCGCCAACGGAACGTACCGCTTTGTGGCTTTATCCCACACACCCGACACGTCGGCCAGGTCCACCGCTTCCAGTCCATCCGGAAAGGAGAGATCGGTGATATCGGTGATACTGACCGGCATTCCGACTGCGAATGTCTGGCCATTCGGATGCTGAAATGGTTTCTCTTTAGCGACGAGTACTCGAAACATCAGGCTTCCTCCACGCAGGCTTTCCAAATGCAGTTCGCGCTTTGCGCTGATGATGCGGCCACGGCGAAACTCAGACGTGTTCCAGCCGCAATGATTCGGGTGAATACGATTCGAGGAGCAACGAGGCAGGCAATATCGCCCGCCGTGATGTTATCTTCCCATCCTATGCTTTCCGCCACATCGGTTTCTGCCCCGGCACCGCCGGTGGCCAATTTCAAATGAATAACGTTCAGTGTGTTAGCGACGTTGGGTTGAGGAAGAACCTCGATCGTGACACGTCTCGCCTCCGCTGCAATTGAGGCTTGGATCACCTGATAGGCCGAATAGCTGCCGCTGGTGCCCGACGTGAAGGTGCCGCTGGATTTTTCAGACGTGGTGTTGCGGACGGAATTGAGGATGCCCTTGATGTAGCGCATCAGGCTGGACGTTGCCCCTACGGTGGCATTGGCGGTATCTGTCTTATTTCCGATTACATCTATCGCATCGACGTTATCGGTCGAGTCCGCCGTCGGGACCGTAAGATCCACGCCTGCCGGTGCCGGATATTGCTGGATGCTACCTGCCATTTACGCCTTCCTTACGAATACTCAAGCGCGGAGCAGCGGATGCTCACCTTGTCCGCGATGCTCGCCAACGCCTGTATGGTACCCGCCGCTACGATTGCCTCATTCAACGGAACACGCAAGTACGTGTTGGCTGGTATCGAAACCGTCTTGAACCACGTATTTGCCGCCGCTGTCCCATCGAAATAGATCGTCACCGTGACTGCCGCGCTATGCGTGTTGGCGAGCAGAATTTCTTTCACGTTGCCGACTACTCCAGATGCCGCCGTATAGTACGTGGCTGCCGTGACTTGCAGCAATGCCGGAGTCTGCGGCTTCCAGATCGTCGGCGTCGGGAATTCCAGAACGCTCGGCTTGATCGACACCACGCCCGCCGTGCTCGCCAGAAATTGCAGTGTCGCGCTGGCTTCCAGCGCCGTACACAGCGGGAAGCGTACCGCCGTGATTGCCGGTATGGAAATCGTCGGAAACACCACATTCGCGCACGCAATCGAGCCGCTTGCGGGCACAAAGTAACCCGTGACCGTCCGCGCCACCGAATCCGTGTTGCTTAACAGCAGACTGCGGATGATGCCGACGAAGCTGGTATTCACCGTGTACTTGGTCGCAATGGTTGCGTCCAATGTCGTGCCTGCCGTTGCTCTGAATATTGCTGCCATTACGGTAATGAGTACGCCGTCAGATCGCTTGAGGCGTAATAATCGTCCTCCAAATCAATGAGTGGCCACATCGTCGGATCGTCGTCCGCGCCAGTTGTCAGTGCAACCAACATCGGGATGTCGTCCACGTCGCCCACCAGGTAAATCAGGTTACTGATGCCGGTATCCACGATGACGCCCGCCGACGGGTTGATGAATGCCGCGTTCGACATCGTGGCCATCTGAGACTTCGGGCCTTCCTTGCCCAGCTCATTCACGCCAACGATCCAGTAATAGCGGGCCGTCGGGTCGCCGAGGCCGTCCTGATATGTGATGACCGGTACTCCGGTCTTCGAGCCGACGACTTCATGCACGATGGTCGCGGTATTGAAGTCGCCGCTGTCATTGCGATAGATGCGGTACTTGCTTGCGCCCGGAGCAGCCCTCCACGCCAACCGCACCACTGTATCTCCCGCAACCGCCGTGATGCCCGTTACCAAGCTGGGCGTCGTAAACACGACTGCAAGCTGGTTCAGGTACAGGGTCATTTCCTGAGCCCACGCAATCTGTTCTGGCGTTCCTTCTAGCGGCGCATCTGGGAAAATCAGTTCCATTATTGCGCTCGTTTCTTCGGCACGCTGATGAGCCGCATGTTGCTGATTTCCACCTTGGCGTTGTCGTCAGTCGGGAACGTCACCCGCACCGTCTGCCGAGGTCCGTACTTGTTGACCACCGCCTGATACGAACCTCCGCGATATTGCGGAGCCAGGCTGATCGTCTGCGCGGTCCCGGTATCGTCAAGAACGCTGGCCGTCAATGTCGCCAACGATGCGTTGTTGCCTTCATACCGCAGAGAATGCAGCGTGCTCCACATCAGATCATTGTTGGCGATGAACTCGAAGTACAACACGTCGCTGCCCCATCCTGCGCCCTCGGTGTCAAAGTCGAGGATCTCGCGCAGCCGGTCTGTTAGCCCGATGAACATCCGGTCGGCGCCCGATAGAATCGCCCGCACCAGGCATTGCGCGGCAATCGTGGACGGCGCCCCAGCGATCAACAGTCCATCCGGCGTGTCGATCAACGAAATAATCCACATTCGGTTATTCGTTGTCCCCGTGTTGGATGCGGTCAAGACGTAGTAGCCACCTTGCTTGCCAGACGGGAACCATTCGGCCTCCGCCATTGCGCGGGCCGCGTCGGTGTTCAGAATCGCTTGCAGTTCTCCGCGTAAGCCCATCGCAATCTCTTTCGGCTGTCCGGAGTATGGCCAGAATCGCAGTTTCTTGTTCTGGTCCAGCCAGATCACGCCGTAGGGCGTGTTCTTGATGGTCAGCGGTGAGCGCGTGCCGATACCCCACCCTAACTGCCGCATTTGTTCGGTCGCCTGCAACGTATTTTCGCCAGTATCCAGCTTGTCAGTAGGGGCTCCGGTCATCAGGTAGCCATTGCGCTCGGAGAGAATCAAAGCCCCCACTGCCGTCTCTACGCCGCCCATCGCCCGCTCACTCTTGGATGGAATCGCCACGATGTTGTTGGGAGGCCACGCACACCAGGGCGTCCCGTAGAAGATTTTGTCGAACCCCGAATACTGAAGCTGTCCACGGGTTGCGGCCGCCGTAAAGCCGCACAGAACCACGCGGTTCTTCCACGAGAACATGAATGCGGCGTTCGCCGGTGGCGCCGCGTTGAAAACCGTTTCCTCGACGTAGTAGTTGAGATTCACCAGCAGGGCCACCGATATGTCGATATTGCCGGTCGTGTTGTCGTTCAGAATCGGATCGCCTGCCGTGTCCATGTAGAGGAATCGTACCGAACCCGCATCCTGCGAAATGAACAGGGCAATCTTGTCCACGCCAGTCTGCGCGGATGCGACGACCGCAATCCGCAAATTCAATAGCGTGCCGGTCGCGCCGGATATGAGCGATGGTTCTGACGCTTCCCCGACGTCGCCAGTCACCGAATTCACGTAAGCGTAGGAGACGAATACGCCTGTGTCTAGAGATCCAGAACCGCCAGCCACCAACGATACCGTAGGGGCCGCAGCGGGCTTGGTGATGCCCACGGCGTAGACGAGAAGGCTCGTCACGTATTGAATGAATTCCGTGCCGTTCAAGCGGAACAGCCGATCGTTCACATTCAGACTCATGAAACGTGCGCCGGCCGCCTGACTGTTTCGCAGTGTCGTGTTGGTCGATCCCGTCGTACTCAGCGTGGTAATCGCAGCCGCGCATGTGATGTCGAACAGAATCGTTCCGCCCGCAGCCCGATCGTAATACGCGGCGCTCAGGACCAACTGAGACAGCGACAGAGCATCATTGAAGTTGGCTGGCGAACGTAAGGCTGCCGCATTGCCGTGCGCCGTCACTACGACGTTGATGGAGTCGGGCCATTCGGCTGGCCGGAGGTCTTCCTTGTCCGCAAAGGTATTAAAGCCTTGCCATTGGCTGATGACGGCAATCTTGGAGTTGTTCGGCGCCATCAGCGTCCACCAGTACGCGATGATCGTGTTCTAAACTGCTGCTGGAACTGCCGTGTCTTGAGGACATTCAGGCCGCCATACAGCTTATCGAGCGATTGCCGCTTATGCCATGTCGCCTTGTTGTCCTCGTCCTGCCCGATGAAGCATTCAGCGGTCGCTTCCGCCAACAGCGCTTTGTGGAACGGCCGCGGTATGTCCGGTTCGTAGGCCCCGCGATCCACCGTGATGTCGGTTGGCCGATAGATGTAATCGAGACGGACTAACGTGCCGGATGGCAGCGGCGGCGCGAACCGCACTTCTGTGAAGTTGTGAATGACAGCCAATACGGGGTAACGCTCGGTCGCGTCCTCCTGGTCGAGCGCAATAAACTCCGGATCGCTGCCATCGACGAATCGGACTTCGTTGTATTTCGAGTCCCCCGAATACTTCACGCCGAGCCATTGGAACGAATACGGAATTCCTGTCGTTACTTCATCGGCAAAATCTAGATTCGATGTATCCGCGGTCAACGTCGTGATGTCGCCCGTCACCTTCAGGATCTCTTCGTTCATGGTCAGGATTCGGTTCCAGAGCGTGTCCTGAACCGAGTCGAGTTTCTGCGCGACGTACACACGGTCGCTTCCCTGCGTATCCTTCAGAATGCTGTCGATCAGGACGTTGATGGTCGTCTCGGTCCCGACACTCAAGGTCTGGTTCACGATGATGTATGTATCTCCATCGCTGCCCGGAGTTGATCCGTTGAAGTCGAGAGTCACTGTTTCGCTTGCGCCCATCGTGCCGACGTTCACCACGCGAGGCGCAATGACAAGCCGATTGCCGACTGCGAACGTCGTCGCGGTCGGGTCGCCGCTATCCCACGCATCGCGCCGTATGGATGTGCCGCACTCCACTCCAACCGATGACGTTAAGATAGCCGCGCCTTCGGTCGTGGTGTACTTGTGTAATTTGAAGGAAAGTCCCGCGTTGGCGCCAGCCGCCGATTCCTTGCCCCAGACATTTCCGATGACTCGACCTGTCTCCGATGCCGGTATCGTCACTTCCGCCTTCAACGCCTGCGTGATCCACTTCAGTTCCGTGCCGCCCGCAGTGCGCGTGACCGCAATATCGGTGCCTGAACCTGTGGTGCTTGTAACTGCCGTTGATGGCGTGGTCGTGGCAACAGGACTCCGATACCCGACATACGCCTTCAGGTAGCCGGTTACATCGGAGTCCTCGTTGCTCAAATAAACAGGGGTCAATGCCGCTCCCTAGTGATATGCGCCGATACCGACAATGGTCATCACGACGCTGCCCGCCGTTACATCCGTCCCGTCGATCCGTAGGATTCCGAATGGACCATCCGTAATGTCCAGCAAGACAATCGTGCCGTCGGTCAACGCAATGTTGGCCGAGAGCGCCGCGTAGTCTGTCCCATTGAACGTATGCGTCAGGTCAATATTGCCCGCCGGTGATCCGCTCGATGAAATCTGAATCGCAAGGCTCTTGCAGCGCGAGGCGTCGATGGTGTCATCGCCGGTAATCGAGGTGCCGATAAACGCCTCGCTTGTATACTTGCCGGTCAGTCCCGGCGTCAATACCTTCGCGGCCATAAGACGCCTCCCTTATTCGATGTTGTTGTCGATCTTCCACTGAGCCGTCCGCTTGGCCAATGCCTCATCGGACTCCAGCGGCTTCCGGCGTGGCGGAGTGAGCGCAGGAGCGGCTTCTGCCGCAGGCCCTGCGGTTTGACCCTGCTCCAGCCGTGCAATCTTGGCCTGCATTTCCAGCATGGTCTTCTGATTCTCAGCCAGCATCTTCAGTGCATCCGCTGTCGTGGTCTGGGAATCGGTTCGCCGTGATTGCTGCGCGAAAATCTCGTCATCGGGCGAATACTGCTTCATCCACTTGTAGACGAGTTTGTCGGGACGCATTTTCCCAGGCTGTCCGGACTTCGCGCGGTCGCGTCCGATCTTGTACGACTCGATCTTGTTCATCTTGTAGTCGTAGCCCAGCTCCAGCGCCGCCGTTTCCGCTTCCTTCGTGATGGTCGACGTCAGCAGGACCACCAAGCCGCGTTCGGTCAGGCCGCGGCCTTCGATCATCTCGCGGGCAATCCGCTCGCCCGTCAGCGGCAACTGCTGAAACTTCGTATAGCCGTCGCGGGATGCGAGTTGGTCAATTTCTTTGTGTTGGGGCTTCCCGTGAATCGCCGTCACTTTGCCGAACGGCAGGTGATACGGTTGTCCGGCGTAGCGAACCGTGACTTCATCAAACCCGTTAAACACGTAGGCCGTCTCCTGCCAAGCTCGCTCAACGGGCCTGGCCGCTTCCGCCATGAGTTCCTGTGCGTTTGGAACTTTGGCGAGAAGATCCTTCATCGCGTCAATCATTGTCGTGCTCATAATTCAGTGCCTTCCTTGACTGTCGCTGGTTGCCCAGTCCGAGCCATTGTTTCGTGGAAAATCTGATACTTGTTGTCTTCAACCGCGTCGGCAACATCTTCGAGAAGTTGCTCGTCTTTCTTGACCAATCGCGCTGCATCTTCCGCGTCGTCCTGCGCGACGTACCGGCGGGCCAACTCCGGATGCCCCAGGAGCGTGCGGTTGTAGTTCTTCCGCAGGTAGTCGATGACGAACTCGCCCAACTCCAGCACCGGCATTCCATCGGTGTCGCAAACCGCGTACACGAAGTGCCAATCGGGCATGAAGTCCAATTGACGGTCGGCGATCCGCTCGCCATTCTTGCCGACGATGATCTGGTGCTTGAACCGTTCGCGGTTCGCCTGCTTCTTCGGGTCCTGGTAAACCTTGGCCTTCATTTCATCGGGGATCTTGCGTTCGATGATCCATCCCGGCCAAGGCCGCGCCAGCCCAAACCCCCATTGCACGCGGAGATTCGGGTCGAACGCTTCAAGCTTAAGAACGAACCACGGCGGAGGAACTCGATGCCCATCCGCCGTGAGAATATCGACGCCCATTTACACCGTGTCCCTTTCGTTCTCGGCTGCGGTGATGAGGACCGCTACAGTGACGGCGTTCGATGAGACGAGTCCTGCCGTCACCATGTCGTTGACGGTCTTGATGAACTCCACCCAGAAGGTGAAGCTCTGTCCTTTGACCAATGCTCCTGCCATAACTCCTCCTGTTGTGGCCTGCCGCTACCCGTCAGGCAGCAGCAGGCCGATTGTGGTTAGTTCAGGTCCGCCTGATTGCTGGCCTCTTCCTTGAGAGCACGGATTGTCGTGTCCTCTTCAAGTCCAAGCCCAATCATGAGATTGGCGTTATTCACCTGATCGCGCCAGAAGGACACGCTCATACCTTTCATGCCAGGAGCCGCGCCGCCGCCGATCTGTGCATCGTCAGCCAGCACGATTTCGCCGACATCCAAGTAGGCGTTGAAGCAAGTGCCGTCGAGTCCGTTGAACTGGAAGGTCACTCCACCGCCTGCGGCCATAACGCCAGAAGTCACAGCCGCATTGATCGTCGGCGTGATAATGAGACGGCTGCCTGCCGCGATGGTCTTGTTCAGCGTGTTGATGGAATGCTGCCGGTGCTCGATGGTTGTTCCGAGTTCCGATCCGTAGCAGGTATCCACGAATGCCGCTTGCGCGGACGATGTGTATTCCGCCAACTCCAACCCGAAGGTGGCATCCACGGCCCCGATGGTTTCACTGCCGAACAGATTCCAGAGGCCGACGTGGTTCAAGGTGACTGCCTCTTTGAACTGCGGAGTGATCCATTTCGCAGTCAGACCGCCGCAGGTCAACGTCATGGAATCCTGCGCGGCGGCGGTTACGTTGGTAAACGCCGTGCAGCCCGTCGAAATAGAATTCGGCGAGCGCATGTCGATGTACGCTTGCAGATAGCCCGCAATCGGGGAGTTATCCGCACTGAGATAAAATCTTGCCATTTGTTTTGTCTCCCCGGATCAGAAGGTTAGGATCAGGTAATCGAAGGCCGAGTTCGTCGCAGCCGACGTATCGTCTTCGGTTTTGATAACAACAGTGGCCACCCCACTGCTGATGCTGGCTGACGTGCGCGAGGCAAAGACGCTGATCGTCTCGGCGGTCGCCATCACGACAATCTTGGTCCCCTTGACGTTCTTGATCGTCAAGGTGCGGACTCCGGTTGCGGTTGCCGCGCTGGTCACGTCCGCCCGGTCAATCTGATCTCCAGACTGATTCGAGATGACGACGCCTGCCGATGCCACCGTGCCCGTGAATATCTGGGTCTTCCCGCCCAGGAATCGGACTAAGGAATTTCGCATACTCATTGTTTTGCCTCCTTAGTTACCGTTAATAGCTCGTCGGGATTGCGAGGTCGATGACCTTGCCAAGTGCTCGCGGGTCCGGTGAACCGAGATTCCAGTTGCAGCCGAAGTAACCTTCCGCCTGTGCCGTAAACGCACGGCCCGTGGTCTCGGAAGGAACCAGACGCATGATCGTGCCGTCGATGTCGACCCAATGCCAGCCGCGCTCATCCACGAACTTCTGCACCTTCGACCAATCGATGTAGTACACCGCGTCCTTACGGCAATCGACTTCGGCGATCCACGGCATTCCACTGAATTCGTGGGCGGTGAATCCGAGGTCGATCGACTTGGTTTTGCCTTCAAACCGGCGCAGGTTGTACCCCAGGCCGATGTAGGCGTCCCGCTGCGACATATACGAAACCAGTTCGTAGCCGTCGTAGTCGAAACCGTTGTCGCCTTCTTCATCGCCCATGCCGCGGCCACCGAGCGCGACTTCGAGTTTCGCGCCGATCATCCGCTGCAGAATTTCGGTGTCGATTCCGGCACCGTCCACGTCAATGACCTGACCTCTGTAGTTCAGGAACTCATTGCGGTCGGTGTTCTGGAAGATCACCGGGCCGTCCGTCACGTTGTCGACGATGGTGTCCATGCCGGTGATGGCGTTGTTGGCGCCGCCTGCGATGGTCACCACATCGGTTGTGGTCGAAGTCAGTGAGGCTGAGAGCGTGATGGTGGTGGTTCCGGGAGTCGGGAAGCTCGTGATGCGAGCCGTCCCCCGCGATGTGACGTAATCGGACGACCATATTTCGATGAGCATCCCATTCCGCAGATAGCGGACGTTGTTGCTGTTGTTCAGCGTCTGGGTCGCGGACGCGGCGCCAGACGAAATGGTCCCAATCACGCCGTTGCCTGTGCCCCACGCATAGATGTTGTTCATCTTGTACGCGGCGGCCACGCTGCCATCGACGTTCTCTTTGTACCAGTCCTTGACGGCGGTCTTTCCGGGCTTGATGGTTTCGATGGCCCTCATGGAGAGCCGAACCGAATGCTTGTATTCCTTCGTGAAGACCGTCGGGCGAATGGTCTTCACCGAACGGCCGGCGGGGTAGTCCCCGGATTCGGTCATCCATGTGTGCGCCCAGTTGCCTTCGATTTCGGTCGGGATCTCAAACCCGCGATCTCCCAGCTTTTCGCCAGCGCCCTTATTGGCGCGGTTGAACAGCGTCGGACGGGTCGAATAGTTTCGAGTGAATTTGCCAGTGACGATCTTCAGGATGCCATTGGCCTGTTCGAGTGTTCCTGTCATGGTTTATCTCCGTTGCTTTTCAGCAACCAGTTTTGAAGCCTCTTCCCACACATCGACATCGCCGGAGCCTGCGGCCGCAGCGGTATTCTTGATGGGATTCTGCTGTGTTTCGATTGTGGTACGGGTAGCGTTTCGCTTCGCGTGCGCTGCCTTATCCCGTTCAACGAATAAGTAGGCGCGGCCGCGAACGACCTTCCGGATGAGTGCCTTGTCGCCGCCCAATGCTTTCTGCATCAAGCCCGGAACGGACTGCCATTGGCCTTGTGTGCCCGCTGGGGCATCTTTTGGCGGCGGCACGAAGATCCGGTTGCTTGCCAAGTCCACTAACGCGGGGTCGATGACGAAACTCCGGTCGGTCTTCGAGAACTTCGCCAGGTCCATGATGTCGTTCATGGAATCCATCACGAACTTCTGCTGACGTTCCGTTGCGCCCTGCTGTTCGAGGGCTGCCTTCTGTTCCGCCGCGGTCTTCCGTTCCTGTTTGAATTCGTCGAGTTCCTTTCGCATCTCGTCAACACGCGGATCAGACGACTGAAGCCTCTGCTGTTCTTCGAGGTATCGGTCCACGAGCGGCTCTTTGTACTTCTCGTAAAAGGCGTTGACGAGTGCGGCTGCGTGCTGCGGGCCCAGTGCTTCTTCGACGCCTGCCCATTGGCCTTGCGCGAGAGCGGCCTGCAATTGCTGGACCTGCTTAGAGTTGTCGATGATTTCCTGAAGGGCTTTCGCATCCGGAATCATTTCTCTCAGCCGGTCGTGAAACGGGTCGGACTTGGCCGCGGGCGGTTGAGCCTCAGCGGGGTCGTCATCGAGAGCGTTCAAATTGAATTCGGGTTCATCGTCCTTGGACGTATCGGGCTTCGTGGCGGCCCCAGCGGAGGCTTCCGCCTTTTCTTTCGCTGGGGTGGCCACGGACTTCGTTGCGGGCTTGGCTTCTGCCTTTGTCTCCGCTTTTGGTTTCGGCTCAGGCTTGTCGGCGTCTTTGCCGAATACTTTCTCTAACGCCTCATCGCTGATGGCGTCTTCCGATAATTCCGGGCGCGATGTTTCGGTGGGCGTCTCGGCGACTGCGCCTCCGGCTGTTTCGTCAAACATGCTGTTCCTTTCGTGTGGTCCAACGAAAAAAGGTCCGGCCCTCCGCTGTGCACAGAGAGCGGACCTTTATCTTTCGTCGTCAGTCCTTAAACCAGGAGCTACCCAGTGGACTAGAATTGTTGTCCGGCTATGGCCGGTAGCTAACGCATTACTGAACTCCCATTGGCATACTTGGTAGAGGCGGCATGTCTACTTTTTTATCCTCGGCAACTGGCGCCTGCGCCTTGAGTTGCGCCGGTCCCTTCGATCCGCCCGGCGCGTTCGGCGGTCCGCTTGGTCCGCTTGGCCCACCGCCTCCAGGCTGCGGGCCTGCATCGGGTCCGCCTCCGCCGCCAAACCCTGCAACTCCTGAGCCTGCCGCCATATTCATCATCTGTAGCGCCGTCGTCAGCACGATGATAAGACCGTTGAATGCCTGCTCGTTTTCCTCGGCCAGCATATCGCCGTCCTTCGACGCAAGATACTCTCGGAACGTCTTGATGTATATAGGCAAATCGACGTACAGCAGATTCGGTACGACTTCCTGGTCGCCAGCAATGATCTTCTGGATGTCGCGGTTCGCCTTCTGGATCTGCAAAGTCTCCGGGTTCGAGTCGGTCGGGAATCCCGTCATTTCCGCGACGTAGATTTTCTGCTTCTGCGTCATGTACTGGAACATCGGGATCATTTGCTGCCACATCTCTAGCCCCGCGGCCCGTTCCGCGCGGCTCATTGGAGTCGTCTCCGCATTCGTGATCCGGATGTCGAAGCTGCCGATACCGAGGTCTGCGCCAGTAAACGCGGCCATGTTGTACTTGCCTGCGTTGTCCGTGAATTCACGCCGCCGCTCATCGAGCTGGTTGTCGCGGAAGATGTCGAGTAACTGCCGCACGTAGCTCGTCATCGCAGGCGTGTTGTAGTCGAACATCGGCAGGAATCGGCCGGCCGCCCGCTCCGCTTCAAATACCTGCGAGGAGTACGGCTTGTTGGCACCGCCGCTTTTCCCTACGGTTGCATCGAACGCGCCTGTCATTTCCTGGTGCGCGATGGCGAGACGTGCACGCCATGCCGGAACATCCATCGAGAGTGGCGTCGGGTTGATCTGGAAGAACGAATCCCGAATGCCCTTGTCCATGTTCTGACGGCCCGGAATCATCGCTTCTTCGGGGTTGTTCGACAGCCACTTCGGGTCCACCACGTCCTGATCGAATACGGTCTTCCCCATCGTGCAGTAGCGGATGTAGCGCGTAATCAAGGAGTTGGTTTCGTTCGTTTGGTCCTGCACAGGCAGGTCATCGACCATGCCTTCGCCCCAGAACGAGAATGGATTCGGGTAGTAGACGTACTGCGTCAGGCGTGAATCCATCGACTGATTTTCGTCGGTATCTGGAATAAGCTGCCCGTTGCATGTCTCGAACTTCAGGCCATCGGGATACTTCTCGTGCAGTTCCTTATCGTTGCGGTAGAGTTCTGGCCGAATCCAGCAGACACCGTAATCGACTTCTTCGTACCGCCGCTCGGAGGCGACACCGCCCTCCGATCCGCCAGCGAGTGACGAAAGCACATCGATGTAGTACGAGGCTTGGTCGTCGTCTTCAGACGAGCCGCCGATTTCGAGATCCGGATAATGCGATTCAACGATGGTTCGGTCCACTCGACGCGACCAGATGAAGTACGGAGTGGCCTTCAGTCCGCCTGCGGCTTTGCTGCGCGCGTAGGCTTCCAGAGGCGTAATCACCATCGAGTAGTTTCGGCCCTGCGGCCGCTCATCGTATCCGTCTTCGATCTTCGTGTCGAGGATCTCAGGCGGCATCTGTTGCATCGGCTGACCGCACTGCGGACACTCCGCCGCCTCTTCCTCGCCGCCCGTGACCATGCAGTTCGCGCACATCGACCACGGCATTTCGACCTGTTCGTACTTGAACTTCGGAACCATCGTGATTCCATACGAACGATCGGACTGAAACCCGTTGTAGACGAACGCAGTGCCAAACAGACACGCCGAAAGGTACTTCGCAACCTTGAGTCGCGGATACTCCACGTCCTCGTAGATCGTGTCGAGCGCCATATTGGCCGTGCTTGCGGCTTCTACGTCGTCTGAAGCATCCGAGGATGGGCGAGCCGTCGGCGGACGCTCTAACCGGCACATCTCTTTCACGTTCGCCCACACGGCAGGACGAAACTGATTCTCGATGTATTGATCCTGGCCGTCATACGGTTCAAAGATTTCTACGGCATTCTCAATCGAGTTGTACCGGATGTTCTGCTTCCCTGCGAAGTAGAGGGCGCTGATGAACCACGAGCGGTTGTAGGACAGTCTGCCGCTGCGATCTTCCGTTCGGTACAGGCGGTATAGGTAGCCGCACTTGTCCTCGAACGACATATCGCTGAACGTCCGATCGGTGTTGCGCGAGGAGGCTCGGCGCTTCGGCGCGGCTTTCGCTTCGCTGCCTCTGCCGAACATATTCTTCGCGCCCTGCAATAGATTCATATCAGTCCGTGTAGCTGTTTGCCGCCGACTCGCCGGTCATGAAAATCTGGACCACGTCCGTACACGCGGGACACGCGAAGGTAATCAGCGTGCGCCCATCGCCATTCGGATTCACGATGAACTTATCGACATCCACTCGCTTCTTGCAGCGCGGGCATGAACACCGAGCGCCAGTAAAGCGGTTCGGCTTCATGACGGGCACGACTTCGGCGGTGATCGCTGTCTCGCTTATTACGATTGCATCATTCATAGCCTGATCTTATAGCTCCCGACTTTCACGCCCGGATCGCGTTCAATTTTCTCAGCGTCCGCTGATTTCGCTGGCATGATACCAGATATGGTGTCCTTTACAGAATCCTTGACTTGTTGAACGGGCCGAATCTGCCGCTTGCCCGCGGATTCGAGCAGGCGATTGACGAGCGCGAGAATAATGCCCAGTTCAGCCAGCGCGATGAATCCAAGGATGTAACTGGCGTCCATTATTTTTCTCCGGGCGGCGTATCTTCGCCCCATTCTTGAATGAGGTTTCCGCACCAATCAACGGAGTACCAGACCTTGCGGCGCGTACCTCGCGTCGGGAACGGCCTTGGATTGCCCATGACGATTGCGGTGTTCAGCATGTCTTCGACTCCGGTTCCTGCGAACGCATCGACATGCCACGGGTCGGATACTTGCTCGAAGTGGTCGTGTGACGGCGAAAGACGCTTCATTTTCTCTTGCGGTGTTAGTGTCATGATGCCCTCATCATTCTGGACCGTCCGCTGAATCTTCCGCCGTAAGCAGGCTTATTGCGCTGAGCCTTTTCCTTCGCTTCCGCTTCCAACTGCCGCATGATGCGCGTCGTGATGCTCAGCTTGTCGAAGTTGACCGATGGAGTAGCCAGTAGTTCCGTTGCCTTCGGCAGCATTCTGACAAGGTAGATTGAGCAGTTGTGTACGATGATTCCGCCTTGCACGGCGAAGGAATGAGGATCGGACGCGGCGATACAGTAGGTATCAGAGTTGCGGTGCGGCTTGACGCTTACGCATGTTCGCCATGTTTTGTCCGCAGGAGCGAGAGCATGTTTTGGTTGAAAAATACTTATTGCAACTGAAGTCTTTCCCGCATGTGAAGCACTGCCTTGTCTCCCAATCAATGCGTGTTGATCGCCGATAGGCCGCATGGCAATTGATGGAGCATCGCATTGTACTCTCTGGAAACGCAGTAATAAACTGCTTGCCGCACCATTGACACTGTGTCTCCACCTTGCGTTCCTTGCGGACAGCCATGAGTTCCTTGCCGTGCTGGCTGTGCCACTGCTTCCCCGCCTCAGTGCTATGCCACTTTCTAGAGTTACGCTGGCCGATCCTGCGCCGCTCATACGCATCTGGCTTACTGGAGAGAGGATCAATTCCTTTAGGATGGTGCTGCCGCTGATGATCCGTCCCCAGAAGGCATTCCGGATTTTCTGGCTCATTACTGTCCGTAGCATGGTCTCGATGGTGGATATGATGCTTTGGCGGAATTGGTCCGTTAAAGAATGTCCATACATCGCGATGCAGTTTTCGACGCCCGGATGTGAAGTAGCGCTGGTCTCTGTGCCTACGGTATACGCGGCCTTGGAATTCCTGCGTGTCCGTGTCGATGATGGTGACTTCCATTGCTCATAATTATATCGTACTGCGCGAACGAATTTACCGCCCAAATCGGAGGCTTCCACCCATCCATCCGGCGTCAGGAAGCGGTGATCCGGCGTGCATACCACTTCGGTCCCATCATCGAAACGCACCTTAACTGTTTCGGCATTCTTACGTGTCATCCAGCAATCGAAATATGGCCGCCATCCTTCGTGAGACAGGATCTCTCCGCTAGTCCCAACCAAGTCGCGTATCGGAATAAGCCCGCGGCGGGTTACGACTTGCGTGTCTCCGTGGAGGCAGTGATAACTGTGATCTACGACGTTCGGGTCGAGTTGGTTCTCCGTGACATCGCTGCCTTTTTTCTTCCACCACCGCATCTGCGGAACCTGCTGAATCAGCTTCGGGCACGTATCGGCGACAAACATCCGCGGCGAGCCCAATTGTCCTTGTTTATCCTGATGCCATGACGGGTAAGCGTGAGTCGGATTCGGATGCAGGTATCCATCCAGTCGAAAAATGGAATCCGTTTTGTTCTTCTTGATCGCGTTCGTGAACGTAACTCCGTGCTCCGACAGTTCGCCGGCCGCCAGCTTGTTTTCGTAGTCGATGACCTTCGCCTGCCACTTGAACGGCGACTCCTTGCCCGCGCCGCGCTTTATCAGGGCTTCGGCAAACGGCGCAATGCGCGTACCTGGCTGACAGAACTCATCGTAGAAAATCACGTTGCCTTCCGGGTCCGTCGCCGCAAACTCGAACGCCCAATCATCACTGCCGCCCGGATCGCCCGCCAGTAGCCTGTTCCAATGCGCGGGTATCCCCCGCGGAAAGTATTTGCGGAATGGAAAGACGTGGATTTTCTCATCCCATTCTTCATGGACCTGCCCTTCAAATGCCTCGAACGAGCCGTACAAGAACACGCGCTGGTTCTTTTCCGACAGCGAATCCTTAAGTCCTTGCACATAAGACTTTGACAGGAAGCGATTATCCGGCGTGGTCGGTACGAGGCCGAGACGGCCATTGTAAGCGCGAGGATTCTTTTCCTTCAGCGCCGTAATCTTCTCGGGATTGAAGTAGTAATCGTAGAGGCGGTCGTGTCCGTTCGGGTTCGACGTTTCCCATAGCGACCAGAGCCGTTCAAACGCCTTCAACGAGATACGGCCTTTCAGCTTATCTCGGGAAGTCTGTGGGCACTCGTGCGCCTCGTCAATCCATCCCCATCCGACTTCGTGGCCGTGGATGTGAGCCGGATTATCCATGTGCAGGAACATCGCCATCCCGTACTGGCCTCCCAGAATCTCCTGCGTCATGGGGTCCACGCACTTCAAGATCGCGGTTGGTACTTTCAGGCGGCCTTTTTCTTTGAAGTCCTCAAGCAGATTCGCTTCTTCCCAGAACTTCAGGCAATCGGCTTGCGTGGTGGATGCCAGATCGGTTGACGCGAATCGGCCGATAATGCCTTTGTTGCCTGGGCCGTACCATGTCGAGAGCCGTGTGGCCCGCATAATGCCGCCCACGGTTTTCGCGCTATTGTGATGCCATAGTCCTTCCGATAGGTAGTGCTCCGGACCTGGCACAGACACATCGTAAAAGTCTCCGTGACGAATAAACCTAATGTTTACTATTTCATCCCAGAACGACGCGCTGCTATATTGTGCGTATGGAAAACCATGATGATCGAGACGCGAAAGTTCTTGAAGCCTACCACCGTCTTCAGAATGGAGCCGCAGTAGGTCGAGAACTTGGCATTGTTCGGAGTACGGTATGGACAGTTCTTCGGCGGCATCATATCGGGCTGTCGCCGACTGCTCCACACTCCAATACGCGACATCACTTTTCAAACGAGGAGGCGATGCAGAGGTACGAAGCCGGTGAGTCCTCGATTGATCTTGGCCGTGCATACGGGGTCGATCCAGAGGTCGTCCGCAAACGGTTACGTGCTCGTGGGGTAAAAATGCGGCGGCGTGGTGCAGGGACGGATGGCCCTCAGAGTTATTTCTGGAAGGGCGGACGTGCCAAGGTTCCGCGTGAAAAGAATCATCGCTTAATAGCGAGAGTGGTTGCGAGGCTGTGTCTTTTGCGGCCACTGAAGTAGGATGAGATAGTCCATCACGACGATGAGGATATAACGAATAACGATTGGAGGAATCTGATCGTCTTTCCTTCGGCGAAGCATCACCATGCGTATCACATGCAGCAATTAGAGCGCCGACACGCAGGGATTCCAACGAGCACCATCCATCTGGCGTTAAGAAACGGTGGCCTAAAGTTACCCGCACCCTACTTCCCGATCCGGTTTGGACTTCATAAAGATCGGCCTTGCCTTTTAGATATGACGGGGAAGCGTTGGCGCGGCCAAGTAACGTTTGCACTGGAGCGCCAGTAAACTCCGCAATGGGAACTCCATTGATTTCGCTCTCTGCCGCTTGGCAGCGCCACGCCCCGACGGCTGCCAATTCCGATCGTTGATCGAAGGCGAGCATGTATTGATGGCGGCTTGCAAAGCGAATCGCCTTGGCGCCGAAGTGCATCGTGATGCCATTCACGTCTTCATCGGTCCAGTTCGTTGATTCGTCAGTCAATCGGCGGACTTCTTTAAGCGGAAACTTAAACGGGGCAAGCAATTCGCGGAGGGCCGTGCGGTTCAACCGCTGCAGTTCATCTTCGGTCAGTCGCAGCACGCCCGTCAGTCCCAGTAGGTCGAGGTCCGTCGGTGCGGCTGCGTTATTCGCCATCGTCTACATATAATTCCGGCGCTGTCTTCGGCTGCTATTACCGACGGCAGCGCCTAGAAGAAGAGAATCTACGGTGAAGTACCAACACCACATCTTGTACGCTATGTGCAGGATCAGCGCAAGAACTTCGTTGAGAAAGCGGAGAGAGCCAGGGGCCGTCAAGCAGAACGTAGGGCGCGGCTTTCGCGAGAAATCCGACAACGAACGGTGTTCGACTTCCTGCATACATCGCAGCGACAACCGCGTCGGTCATACATGCGAGCGGTTCCGTGCCGGGCTGGGCCGTAGAGTTCAAGGATGGTTTTCTTTTTGTGGCATCCGTGGCAACGCGGCGCGCATTTCGCTAGTTCGATCAGCCGTCGCTCAGGACTCCACGACCACACTGCGTGATGGATCTTGGTTAACCTGTCAACGTGGTCGATCTCTAAATCCTGCCAGCCGCCGCAATCGACACACGGGCCATTAGCAGAGAGCCATTGCGAGCGACGGCGCCGCATCCAATCACGCTGATACGTTCGTTGCTGTTCAATGTTGGCGTATGGCATTTATTTCTCAACCCCTACCTGCATCTTCATCAGCCGCAGGAACATCGACGCGGGCACATGATCGAGATGCGCCATACCCTCATCGCGCTCGCCGATCGCCACGCAGGCCATTGCGTAATCGTACTCGAACACCGGATCGAGCGGCCTCAACTCGACGCATCGCTTGAATGCCTGATGAGCTTCTGTCATCCACTCGCCCTGAAAGTACAAGACTCCAAGCCGATGCCACACGTAATACTCATCCGAGCCGAGCGAGACGGCCTTCTGATAGGCCGCCAAAGCCAATGACGCCTCGCCCATCTTTTCCTGGTGCATTGCCAGCGCCGCCCACGCCTGACCAAATTCCGGGCATCGAGTCACGGCTTCAACCAGACAACGTGTGGCGTCCACATCTTTGCCGGTATCCGCATAGACCTTCGCCAGATTGCCCCAGCCGATTGCCGAGCCCGGATTACGGAGTAACCCTTGCCGCAGGTAGTATTCCGCTTGCTCGTGATCCTGACGCGTCGTGTACGCCCGCCCCATGTTGAACAGCACGCGGGCCTTCTTCTCGGAACCGGCATTCATGGCGAATGTCCACAGGTCGAGTTCGTTGTCCCAGCATCCTGCGTAATGCGCGGTGCGGATGGCGAAGGAAGCGAGGACCGCAACCGTCGCAATCGCAGAGGTCAGTGCGCCGAACGGCAGCGCAGTAAAGAACAGGCCCCACAGCAATGCCATGCCAGCGACTGAAAAGTACGTCCGGTTCTCGAACATATCCGGCATCTGGACGGCGAAGTAGACGAGCCACGGAGAGACGACAATCAGAATCAGCGCGACCCACACGAGCGGATGATTCACCGCCGCCGCAATCAGCAGAACCACGACAAGGACGACTGCAGCGCGGACAATCCGCGAGGACGGAACGGCCTTAAAGTCTGGATCGGGATTCAGGTTCGCACCAAAGAACCACTGCGGAAACCGGAGCACGCTCTCCGTGAATAGCGCCTTGCGGTACTCGCGGACCGGTAGCAGTTCGCCATGCCCGCCTATCGGTAGATTCCCTGCGTAGTTCAAGTTCATCAGGTAGCGGGCGTAGTTCTGTCCGTACCGTCGATAGAACGCGAGCGGCGCCGGCAGCAACAGCACGATCCATCCCTGCCATTGGCCGCACACCAGCAGGATCAATCCCAGCGTCAGCGGCAGAATCGCGGCGTCTTCCTTCGATAGCACCGCCAGCGCGTACAGCGGCACGATGGCCCACCAGTGACCCGACAGCGCCGCAAGAATTGCGCCTAGCATGAAGGAGGTAGACAGAAGCATGGCGCGGCCCGATATGTACGCGACCGCGCTCACGGGTAGCGGATGAACAGCGTAGGCAATGGCGGCCAACTGCGCGGCAGGATAGGGCATATCCAGCATCATGCCGATATGAAGCACCAGGATGGAGTTGACCGCGTGGAGGAAGACGTTGCCGACGTGCAGCGACGTAGACGATTTCCCGAACAGTTTGACGTTGAGCCAATACGACAGGTGCGTCATACGCCGCATGTGAATCCACGCGGCGCGAAGACTCGGCTGCGTGATTCCAGAGCCGTCGCCATCGGAGAACAGGAACTTGCCGCGCAGGGCGAGCGCGTAAACCAAAAAACTGAGGCCGACTAGAAACAGTTCAAGCATCATGGAATAAACCTAACGTCGAAGTGTGGCGCGATGAATCGGGCCGCCAGTAAATACCAGACGACGCACCATCCGAGAATGAAAATGACGAAAACCCGGAAATCTTCCCGCTCGTTTCTTTCTCTTTCTGTAGCCTTGCATTTCGGGCACTCCGCAGTATGCGGCACGATCGGCGATTCCTGCCTCACTCCGTTTATCCACAAAGCCATCGTCACGCCTCCCGGCAGTCGCAGGCGCAGAGTGCGCCGGACTTTGAAAATCCCGTGCATTCGCGGTGGCTTGTGGTGGCGCACTCTTCGCAGAGTTCGCGTGGCGAACCGCTCGGCATGAGTGCACGCTCCATGCGGATCAGCATCATTTCCGCGACGCTTTTCGCCGTCGAGTGCCCGACCGCGCCGACGCCGGGGAGGTTGATGAGGTTATCGCTCATGTATTCAGCCACTTGATATAAAGGAATGCCAAATGAACTCCGAATAGAGCCGCCAAGGCGAGTGCGAGCCATTCGTAGTCCTTGTGCTGCGCGATAAACGCACCGATTGCCGCTGCCACAACAAACGCCACATTCACCCATATCGGTGTCTCAATCCATGTCATTTCGCATCGCTCGCATTCCGGCATGGCTTGCTTTCAGGATGCGGCGCGGCATCGCAGCAGAGGACGCGGATTTCGCCGTCGGCGTCTTTTGTCCAATAGACAGCGTGGTCCATTCCGGGCACCGCGAGATCAATGCCGATGTATTTCGTTCCGACCCATTCCGTGCTTGGAACCTGAACCGGGTCCGCAATGCCGTACCAACGCTGATGCGCTCGTTCCGCCACTTCCGCCTTCTGCATCTCTGCGTTCTTTCGCCATTGCGCGGAGTTCTTCGCCGGTGTAGGGATTATTCATTCGCCAGCACCCACGGGCAGTCCACGGCGTGAAGAAGTCCAATTTGCTTCACAGTGCCACTACACCATAGGCAGTGCTCTTGCTTGTCTTGGCCTGTACTGTCTTTCAGGAGTAGCGGCATATTCTTCACCGCCTCCCGCCAGTAGGCTTCTGCGGCGAGCGCATCTTCCACCATCAGCGGCAGCGCGCCTTTGGTGAAGTACCCGACCAACAGCGCCTCCATCTCCTCTCGGCGCTCTTTCGTCAGCGGCTTCGGCGTCATTTGCACTTCTCCCGTTCCGCGATTTCCCATCGGTGCCAATCTCCGCGATAGTGAATACCGCCCATATCTGCGACGCATTTCGGGCACAGATCCATGATGCCGTCCGGCGCTTCGCCGGTATGCGTGGCCGAAGTCATGTCGTGTTCGGGTTCACCCCCTTCACGACAGATAGGGCAATCTGGCGGGCATGGCCCCGATTTGCTTTTGTCTTGGTTTGCATACCGCGCTTTGGTTGCGAGTCGTTGAATTCCAGCGAATATTTCATCTGACGTGGCCTGATTGGGAACTTGCACGCATAGCATCGCCTTCGTGTCTGAGGACACTGCGGTCAATGCAAGAGGGCCGTCATCGCCAACGGTTCCCATTCCAAATCGCCCAAGCACTCCTGTCTCCAGAGCCGCAATTCTGTACGGATTATCTTTCCAGTCCATTGCACTTCTCCTCGATGCGAAGAACGCCGAGCCAGCCATCAGGACTCGCCCACCCCGTAAGCAGTCTTTGATTCGACCGCTGCTCGTAGGCAATCCGCTGGTTCACTTCCGAAGCTCGCGCCTGCAAAAATTCATTGCACGGATTCTGATGAAGGTCCGACCGCAGGCTCTCGATACCTGCTGCAATATTCGACAGCGTTCCGTATTCAATCACGCTCGCCACTAAACTCTGCGAGGAAAACGCCACCACCGCGCCCAACCCAATCCCCACGCCCGTCAGCACGCTTTTCGCCGCGCTCAGCAGCGCCTCGTTCACCTTCCACGGCGGCACCTTGAACTTGTTGAAGATCCATTCGTAGAGACGATGCTTCAATAGTTTAAAATCTCCCGCATTCCCAAGTGAATCATAGCCTCACCTGTCACCGTTCGCGCCTGAATAGCATCGCCTGGACCGAGCATCAGGTCTCGGCAGTCTAGTGGCATTGGAAATCCGACCATCGAACCTGCAGGCACACGCTGCAATTCCACCGGAGCGCCAATGCCGTGAACAGACTGAACGATTGCCGCACGGACCGCCACGCTGGCCATGTATATCGTCCGCCAATTTATATCGAGGTTTGTGGGATACGACGGACGCGGCTCTCCGAAATTCCGCTCCATGCATCCGATTATCGCTTCGGCTCGGTCCAGTAATTTCTCGATGCGTTCTTCGGCTGTCATCACCAGTCCATTCCTTTCCCGTCAATCCACCGTTCCAGCGCATGATGCGCGACGCTGAACGCGAGCGCACAAAGCAACGCTAGGACTGCTGCAACCAATAGACTAACGATGATCCACATTTACCGAGGCTCCAGTCTCGCGCTCGGCTTCCCGTTAACTACATCGCCAATAAGAGTGAACTTCTGGGTCAACGCCACCCAGCGCCATCGCTTCCAGTACCGGTGTACCGCGATCGTCACGTCCCATTCCGGAGGCGTCGCGCCGTCTACGCGCTCGTTGATGAACGCGGCTTTCGCAATGTCCCTGCTGAAGCGCACGATGCTGATCGTCGACACGTTGGTTTCGCCGTATGGCAACAGTTCAGCGAACGTCAACGATGCGCTTCGGCCTGGTTCAATCTCGCGGCGAACGCTGGGCGCGTCGGTCCACGGCACAGTGAATGCGCCTGCTCGCATCGCCGTCATCTTGGCGTCCCACCACGGATTGCGCTGCCCGGTAATGATGGCGGTCACGCTGAAGTGCGTCTTAAACCAACTGTTATTCCGGATGTCGATACGCAGTTCGCGCTTCGCTTCAGTATCGGTGCTGTCTAGGAACACGTACGGACCCATCGTGATGCTTTTCTTCATACGGTCAAATACTCCTCAGTGACAACTGCCGCCAGCTCGTCGGCTTCGCTGTTCATTTCGCGCGGAATCCATTCAAGCCGAACCGGCGCGAACATTTCCAGCGCGAGCAGCTTCACGCGGGCTTCAAGCGCCTGCTTCACGAAGAACCCGCGCGGTTGTTTTTTCTTCCCGATGGCGACGTTCAGCACGACCATCGAATCGCCTTGAATCAGAATATCCGCAGAGCGATCAAACTTCTCGGAAATCAGGTAATCGAGTAACGCGCACAAGCCCGCTGCTTCAGCGACGTTGTTGGTCATGCCGTAGCCGCGTCCGATCGTGGCGCATCCATCGTGAATGCGAACGTCGTTTTGATAGACGACGAATCCGTAGCTCGCAACCCCGTGAGGGTTTGGCCAGCATGAACCGTCGAACGTGGCGCGAATCTTCATATTCCTACTCTCTTATTCCCTATTCCCCTACTACTGCTGACGGGCCTCGTACGGGGAATAACCCCCCGACCCCCCTTTTAGAAACAAAGGAAGGCAAGGAGGATTATTCTCAACTGCCGCATGGGGTAGCTGTTTTCGCACGTAGTATCCTAAACACGCAACCGGGCGAATTGTGGTGTCCCGGCTCTCTGACGGAAGGCTTAGGCTCCTACGTAGGAGAATCCGCTTCCGCTGCACATCCCCAAACGCGCAGAACTGTGACGTGAAGTTCGTCCGATGTCGATAGATTGTCTTTGAATCTTGATCGTCATTACGCAAACCAGCACCTTGATCCAAAAGTTCGTGCGCGGGAACGGCAACAGGATCAAGTCTGCTGTCCGTACTGGGAAGCACGTAAGCCTTCCCGCATTCCGAAAGTAACATGACCGACGGGATTCGCGTCAAGGATTACTTTACGCAAACCCAAATGTACCGGCAGTTCTTGCCGTCCTCGTCGCACACGCAGGACGCAACGAGATCCTTGCATCCAATGGGCTTGAGCGGCTTCAGCGGGGTCAGGCCGCATTGAAGGACGGGACTCAGGGCGAGGGCCAGAATAAATACGATCGCTTTCATTGAATCTCCTTTGTTTCTTCGAGCGTAACGTGAAATGAAGTCTGTTGTTTCTCGCGCAACTCTCGGCGGTCGCGTTTCCGTTGTTTCGTGCTCCGCGTGTCCTTGCCGCCTTCGCGCACGAGGTTGCCTGCGCGTTGCGCCACGTACCGCGCATGGTCGCGCATCTCGAACACGCCGCCTTCATTCACGGAACCCGGACAGTATTCGACGGGATTTATACCGACGCCTTGCTCACGGCGTTCTTTGCGGGTCATGCGTTCGCCTCGATTGATTGCGCTAGATTCCACGCGCAGCCTGAAAAGTGTGTCGGCTTTTCTGGCGGAAATGGATAATCAACGCCGCAATATTTACATCGTGCGAATCCATCACATGCTTCGGACTGCGCGAATAGTTTTCGCCAGTAGGCTTCCGCTGCAAGCAATGATTCAAGGGAGATCTTTGTGATTCCGCCTTCCGCTTCGTCGTAATACTCGACGGCTGTCTCAATCAGTTCGCGTTGTCCCGGCAACAGCGGCTTCGGCTCAATCATGGTGTATCCAATCATCAATGGCGGCAATCACAATGCCTGCACCGAAAATGGCGGCAAAGAAAGCTAGACCGAACTGATAGTCGTTCATTCAATATACCTTTTGCATATTTCCCATCCGAGTCCCAAGGCTGCAAGCGTGACCACGAAGGCGATGATTTCAATCATGGCGTTTCAGTTCTTCTTGTCGAAAGAGATAGGCAGCGCCGGAGAAGCAACCGCAATGCGAGTCTTCAGTGCAGCCGCGCATGACCGGGATCTCGAAGCCACGTGACGACAACTCGGAAAGGCGATCCAGCGCAGCCTTCGACACTTCAAATGGCGCAACCACTGTGATGTATTCCGGTTCAGCAGCGGACGGAATGAACTTGCCGATACCTGGTCCTCGACGCCCCATATCTTCAGCAACCGCGCAATCTCGCCGCGGGGACGCTGCTGTTCGTCTTCCAGATCCGCGAATGGCCGCGACGTGAAGCTCAGCCGACCGTCTCCGGTCTTCGTCGCCGTGATGTATCGGTTCATCGAGCAGAAGGCACCGCGGCGGCCGACCGGCAACTCCGCGCACATGGCCGCGAATTGTACCCAGACGAACGGCTCACGGCGCGGAGAGTAGGCAGAACCGAAAAACGTATGTTCGTTCATGGTCGTCCTTTCGGATGCATGGTCGTAGGATCAAGAATTTCAATCAAGTCGCCTGCCCGCACTGCCCGTGAATGAAGCGGGCCTGCCACTGTAATGGTGGTGTCCGTCACGTGGGTGATAACGTGCTGAGGATAAGAGACTTTACTGTCCACTCGGCCCCGTAAGTCCCATCCGGCGCAGAAGCTAAGCAGGCCAAAGCAGAATCCGATTAAAATCAGTTCGCTGATCGCCATGTTCACTCTCCTAATGACGGCTGGCTTTCGACCGCGGGGTAATCGCCGCCATCGACAAGCAGCGTGCATACCGACGGTCCCTTGATCGTCACCAATGCCAGTGTGTCCACGAGAATGCTCGCTGCCATGCCATCGTGAAACGCACGGATCGGCACCGATACGACGCGCACATACCGCAGTCCGTCGATGCCGGTCCCGATAATGAATGCCTGAGCCTCATCGCGGAAACACGCATTCGCGGTCGCGGACGGCACCAGATTCCAGATGCGGCCTGTCTGTAGATTGATCGTCGGGCACACGCTCCAGAGTTGCGGGATTCCCGCTTTTCGCGCCAGAACCGACCAGCCTTCCAAAAACACTTCCCGCGCCCGAATCATCTGCTGAAGATCGAGGTCTGTTGGGTACTCGTTAATCGGCGTGACGCTCATGAGATGAATTCTCCTTGAATGCTGTGATCCTTGGGCTTCCACGCGGCTTCCCATCCATCGCGCACAGGAGCGCCCATCAGCGGCGCGATACTCGCTCGAAACGCGACATCCCGCGCCTTCTGCAGAGCGCGGCCGCGATCGGAATTCCGGTATTTCCGGCGCGATTCGGCCGCTTTCTCCGGATTCTTCGCAATCCACGCAATCTGACGCGCTCGATTGCATTCCTGGCAGCGGGCACCCTCGATGACGTGACCACGGCGGCATTTCCTGATTCCCATTTCTACGTTCTACACGATTTCGCTTTGGACTTCAATTTAATTATGATAATAATAATTCCGTGAAGCAAATCAAGTGCGCTCGGTGCGGGTATTCATGGACGCCGCGGGTCGAAAAGCCGAAGTGCTGCCCGCACTGTAAGCGATTCCTTAAACCGATAACCAAACATCCACGACCGTAACGCTACGCCGGAATTCAGACCGTGCGGCGCGTTTCAATCGTAAGGAGATTTCAATGTCAGCTAACCTTCCAGAAAAATCCAGCCCTATAAGTACCGTCAGCGACATGATGCTCGCGCTTCAGGAGGAGATCGACGCCGTGAAATCGGGGACGCTCGATGAATCCAAGGCGCGGATCGTACTCAAAGGCCGCGGGCTCCAACTCAAAACAGCCGAACTTCAATTGCAGTACGCCCGGTTGACCAAAGGCCGGGTTCCAGACCCGGAACTCAAGCTCATCAACGTCAAGGCCGAAGCGAAGTAGCGCGGTAGAGCATGTCGCGGCGAAGTGCGGTTTCACGCAGCGGTAAGACCGCATTCCACAGCGTAAAGTAACGCGGTTCCATTGGACATCATCAGGTGTCGTCGGGTGAGACTCCGTGCAGCGGTGTCATCAGGTACGATTCGATCCCGTTAGACCCAGCGGTCCGATGTGATTTGGCCAGATCCTATGTCGTTTAGCGGTATGGCATGGTTGGGCACCATTTTGCACCATCAGGCGGTAGAACAGTGTGACGCAGGATTCAATTGTGCGGTGTGACCAGGTATTACTCGGCGCAGTGACGTGGCATTTAGCGGTGTCATCACTTACGGTAAAGCGGTTCAACAAAAACCAAACACAGGCCTGTTCTAAGTTTAAACAAGGAGAAAAGAGAATGAGATTTACATACGACGATTTAGAGAAAAGATACTCGGAAATGACGGCATCGGTGATCTGCCAGTGCGAGGCGGCCACGCCGCTCGTGGGCGGAGTTACGGCAAGCGAGGCCGGTATCCGTGCGTTCGTCACGCATCACCTCGGCATCACGGACGAAGCGGAGGCGCAGAAAACATATGATCGGATCATGGCGGAAGAAATGGGCGAGAAGCCCGTGCCCAGCGAGACAGGCGAACTGAACGAGCGCCTCAGTTACGGGATCAATCAGATCCGCAGGACGGCGCTCGGGCCGTATCTCGGCAACTGGATGATTCACGCCAATCTGAAAACCGCGATGTCCCGACTCGGCATGTTTAGTGAAATGAAGGGCACCAAAGGCAATGTCGCGGAAGGCGGTATCGTGCTACCTTCCGGCATCAGCCAGCGCGACGATCGTCCGGACTGCATCTACCTGATGGCGCCCGACGGCACTCCCGCCACCACTTACTACGAAGAATTCAAGGGTAGGGTGCAATCCCCTCGCGGCTCGACCTCGATTATCCATCACAGCGAATGCGTCCCATCGGGGACGCGCTTCACCTACGAATTCAAGTTCCTTAAGGGCAAGCTCAAGGAATCCGACATCAAAGACCTCCTCGCCCTCTCCATGATTGTCGGCATCGGGTCCGTGAAGTCCCTCGGCCACGGAAAATTCCGAATTCTCGACGCGGAGATCCTGGAGCCCGCGGAAGCGCGGAAGCCCGCGCCGAAAAAGCCCGCAACGGAAGCCGTCGAAGTCTCATAGCGCGGTACAGCATTACCAGATCGGACGAGACCGAGCGGCAGCGCGATATATAGCAACGCTGAACACGGCGGTCAGATTGGGCGAGGCATGGTGCCATGAGGCCGGATTCGATCAAGCGGTATGACCAAATAAAGTGACGCATCACGCGACGAAGCGGTAGAACTGTCTCCTGTAACACTCGATTGGACGCAGCGGTGGGGCACGGCATCGCCATTTTTAGTCCGATCTTGCGGTTGAATGTGGCACCGTTCCATGCGGCCGGGTTCGATAGAACATCGCGGTAAAACTCAACACAGCACACAACAAGAGCGTCGTGGGATCTGAAACCCTGCGGCGCTCTTTTCACTTCCAGAGACACAAAAGCCGCTCGATTGCTCGAACGGCCTTGGTATAATAGCTTATGCTTCACTACTTTGGCTGGCTGCCCGCGAAGCGGAAAAAGCGCAAGAAGCACGGCATGCGCGGAAAGCCCTTCGTTCCTGTAAAATGGGACCAAACTCACGAAACAAAAGAAGAATTCGCAGCTAAAATGAGGGCTCACCCGACTAGATTAGAGCGTATTCTTAAGGCCAACCTGCGGAGCGCCATGAAAGGAGAGAACTTAGCCGTAAATTATCAGTCTGTCCAATTCGGGTACATCCTGGACGCCTATATCCCCGCACTCCGGCTTGCCTTTGAGGCCGACGGACCTTTCCACAACAAAGCCTACGACGACAAACGCGATGGCCACCTACTCAAATACTCCATCCGTACCGTCCGGTTCACTCAACGCGAACTTCAGGGCTCACCGCAGAACGTCATCCGCATCATCAAAACCCAAATCCGAGCGCGTCAGGCTGCTTTTTCGTGTTCCGCCATGTAGTCCATCGCGCAGCCGATCGAACAAAAATCGAAATACGCTACTCGCATCGGGTAATCGCACTGCACGCAAAACCGCGCGACAACCGGCTCCTCTTTCTTGTCTTTCTCGCTATTCATTGCAGTCGTATCTCAAACGAGGCGTGAATTTGTTGTGCTTCGGCCTGAGTTCTCGAATCAGACGCATTTCCATATTCGTCGCTTCCTGATGCGAGCGACATGGAATAAGTTCAATCTCATAGCACAGTTCTCGAATCTCAGCCATATGGTGTTCCGGCGAAAATGGACGGCTTACCCCATGAAGGCTACGTCCTACGTATAAAGCGCGTCGATTATCGACCCCTGCATAGTCCCAAAAGATGTAAACGATTGGCCCAATCGCAATCCGGACCTGGGCCTCGGAAAGCGTGACCGATTTACGTCGTGCTTTCAACACGTTGACAGCATGGCCGCGCTTTTTCATGCGCTCTTTCATTTCTGCGGCTTTCTCATCTAAAGACCTTCCATACATAGTGTTATAAACATAGGCGTGACGCTGTGTATCGTCAATATGAATATTCGTCGTGAACTTATAGGCCTACAGTGAATTAGCAAGCTATGCCGTGGTATATACAGCGGGTTCGCCTCGCGCGCTCTCTCAGGGGAGGGAAACCTATCCGGTCAGCGCCAATCCAGACCTCCCATTTTCCGCTCCTACGCTTTCCTCTTCCAATCCTCGACTTCACTCGCTTTTTTGGTGCGACGTGTTATGCAGTACACGTATGCACGAAGCCTCCCCGTCAGAGGCCGGCCGGGGTGGGGGCTGGGCCGCGGCGTTGATCCAGGCGCAGTCCGGCTTAGTGGTTGCATTGGTTGACATAATTGCCCTTATGTATCGCTGCTCGTATTGACAGGCAAGGACTTAACTACTCTGTCTCAGTTATGGTGCTATCGCTTACCAGATGTTGTGGTTCGTCGGTAGGATCTTCGCTGGATAGGTCGAGGGGGCCAGGCTCCTGCAGGTCGCTGGGTTGCTCGTTTTCGGGCTCCAGGGCGGCCGGGAGCGCCTGCTGCATAGCGCCGGCAATGATACCGCGGCTCTTTCCGGGCGTTATCTCACGGGGCTTACTTGCGCGGGAATCCATCTTCTGTTCGTTTTCAGTCCAGAGCTTAACAGCCAGTTCAGCGTGGCGGGCGGAACCTTCGAGGGCGCATTGCTTTATCTTTTGAATGATCTGACCGCGGGACTTAAGCCAGAAGCCATATTCGATAACGGTGCTATCGCCGCGGGAGTAAAGACGGGGGTCAAGGTCTCCGTCCATTGCGACGCTGAAATGTGGAAGTAATATCTCGTCAGGAACGCCAAGGCCGCGGCAGACCGCAACAATCAAGTCGGGGGTTGGCCATTGATCGCCCTTTTCCCACGCGGACCACGTAGACGCTTTGCGGTGCACTAAGCTGGCGGCCTGGCCCTGTGACAGTCCAGCACGGAGACGGAGTACCTTGAGCGCTTGAGCGCCGGCAGGCTGGGCCCGGGTCGAAATCGCGGAAATGAGATCGTTGTAGCGTTCAGGGGGTAGAGGGATAGGGATGGTCTTGGGAGCCGCGGTGCTCATGTTTACAGTATACGGGGTGCGGTCAAGCAGGAGGGCGCCGCTCCGCTTTTTGCTTCGCTCCGGCCTTCGGCGATCGGTCTTTGATTGCTTTGGCGTTTTACGGGTGATTGTTCCATTTCGGTTGATGCTGGGCAATCAATTGCTTCTCTGCCTTGAGAGCGGCCGCATGACTATGAAACGGGTATATGTAGACGTGCGTGGCCGTCTCGCAGCCAAACTTACGATGATGGTTTATATCGAGGAAGCGCCGCGCGCCATTCTTGGAGCATCCGACATAGAGCACTGACATATCGCACACGAAAGCGTAAACGACTGGCCCTTGGAACGCTGAGAACTGATCCTTGTCCCACACGATAGGCAATGGTAATTCTATCGGCTCTGAAACAAACCCAGCAGCCTCACGCAGCAACCACGGCCGCTCTCGGACACCGAGACGCCCCAGCCAGCGTAAACCCGTGCGGTAGGACACGCCTAAGCGTTCAGTGAACTCCCGGATCGTTTCATCAGACCGGATCTCGCGCCGCGCCCATTCGCGCCGGACGCCATGAATCATCTCGCTAAGCGGAGTATTTTCTGGGAATTCAAATGTGATCTTTTCCATAGCAATTAGCCTACCACGGAAGTACGAAAAAGTGTTACTTTCGATGCAAATAAGTGCTATCGGTTAACACTCGTGCTATCTTCGCGTTAAGCCAAAACAGCCGTTTTTAGTGACGCAAAAGAGCATATGGAAAACTGTATTATCAAAAGGCGCGCTTGTGTTTGCTTGCACTTACCGATTGGCACGCACCTTGCAATAGTGATCGTATGAAACGCACTAAACAGACAAAGTATCTCCGCGACATGGAACATCCGATCATTCTCGGCGGTTACGAGCTTGACCGAAAGACATTGCTGCCGATCCGAGGCGAACTGCCGAAATACGCAGGCGTGGACAGTGGCGCAGATCCTATCGGAGACGGCACATTCCGCATGTATCCGAGCGGCGACATTGTGGACTTGAACGAACGCAATCGGCGATTGACGCCAATTTCCTAAGGAGCCCCATGAAACCCGAACAGACCGCAACGAAGACAGCCACCCTTGAACAGCTCTGCTCAGTATGGAATGACGCCACTTGTCCGTACAAGCTGCGCACTGACGAAGAACACGCCGAACAGGCCCAGATTGCCCGTGACGTGATGGCCCAGATCAAAAGCATCGCGGTCTATGGCAGAGACTACACCGAGCGCTCCAATGGAGCTTTGACCACGTTGGTAAACGATCACAGGCCTAGTTAGCGCGTGACCAGTCTGCCGCGGGCTCACTGCCCGCACGCGCCATGATCGAAGGGAGAAAACGACAATGAAAGTTTACTGGACTCGCGACTACAAAAGCCGCTGCGGAACGTGCGCAAGGTTCTCAACGGGTATCTACCAGAACATCACCGAAAACACCGATGTGCATTACCTGCATTTTCAGATCCGGCGCATTGGACAACTGGCGTTTTATTGGACCGCCTAACCGCACTGTCCGGGCACCTCAGAGCAGACCCGGACGGCATGACCGAACGAAACGAAAGGAACCCCGAACACAATGAAAACGAAATACTCACGAATGGTAATTGGCGAGACCTGCGGCGACGAACAGACCAAAGAATTCGCGCGAATCGTGCGCGAGGATTGCTTGCCGGCAATCATGAGCGAGCCAGGCTTTCAGTCTCATCAGCTTTTGATCGAGGATCACGGCCGGCTTACCCTGCTTATCACGACATGGGACAGCCGGGAAAACTGCCTCCGATACCATTCCAGCCGCGCCTATCGGCAGATGGTAGCGAAGACTCAACACCTGCTGATCGGTGAATTTGTGGTCAAGCTGTTTGTGGAGCCGACAGTGGAGCCCGTCACCGCGTAGCCCGGCCCGGCCCGGTTCAACTCCGGGCTTACGCAATGACCGAACGAAAAGGAGAATCGAACCATGAGAACCGTAACTGCAAAGCTCGCAACCATGCGCAAACCGCAAGAGTTTGTCGTGTACCCGTTCAAGCCTGAAAACAACGCGCACATCGTCGTGCAGTCCGACAAAGCAATCGGCCAGTTTGATCCTGTAACCGGCGAGGGCGTGCTCAACTGGAAAGGCTCAGGATCGAAGTATTTCATGCACCTGAGCAAGTTCATGGGCGCGGAGCCGTTCCAGTTTCCCGCCGAGTTTGTCAACGAGTGCATCAGCGCGCAGCCCGTTCAAGGTGACGAAATTGGAGGAGGTGTCTATGTCGGCTAACATGCGATGCATCAAGAAAGCCCTCATCCGTGACGACAGCTACCCCGTAGGCACGCCCGCGCCCTTGCACGTCAATTGCGCCTGCGGGCAGCCCGTGCCGATAACCAAGGCGTTCCGTGAGCACACGTGCACGACATGCGGCACTGTCTACGATAGCGGCGGCTGGATTGTGAAACCGGCAACGGAGGTACGACAATGAACGCCAACACTCAAGCGATTCTTGCGGACCTCGCAGCAACGGAACAACGGCGGATTCTGCACGACCGCACGACGCCTTCACCGCGGCATCACGGCCTGACTATTGCCGAGGCCGCGTTCAGCGATCATATGTCACGATGGGGCAGCGATGGCTACCCCGTCCGTAAAGTGGGAAGCCGATGGATATGGGATGACTTCTGCGGAGTCTCCGGCGCGCCGACCGTTTACAAGACCAAACGCGAATGCGTAGCCGCCATTGGACGCTACATTGACATCCTGCACGACAAACTAGCAGGCCGACTCTAACCCCGTCCGAACACAAGGAGCAACGACGATGGAAGCGAAAAGACTCGCAGCACGATTAGAGTATTTGCGGCAAGAAATAAGGGCCGAACGCATAAGTTATGACGAGATCCACGAATTGCAATCACTGGTAAAGCACATTGACCCCAGCGACGTTGAATTGCTGGAATGGGCGGGCGTGGAAGAGTCAGAGCAGGCAACGTCAGCGGTACACCGGAAGAAGGAATTCAAGAAAGGTGACCGGGTGCGGTTGAGCGAAGAAGGAAGTAGGCGTCTAGGGCACTCGCATGACCCTTTGCGGCTAGGTACTGTGCCATATAGACCTCATCCAAACAAGACAACTATATGCGTGCGCTGGGACGGGCAGAAGACCCACAACTATTACACGCGCATGTTCATAGCGAAGGTGCAACCATGAGCGAACCACGCTACACCAAGCAGCAATCCGACTTTGAAGACGCGATCCTGGACCTGATCGACAACCGCGACGACTACACGCGATCGGACCTGCAAGGGGCGGTTAGCGCGATTGTGCTGCGGATTCAGGGCCAGCACGAAGCCCTGCGGATCGTGTCGGAAGGTATCAACGGCGCTATCGACAATTGGGCGCATTGGACCGACGAGTACAAGCAGCAACACTTGATCGGCCTGCAAACGGTTGCGATGGACGCACACAAGAACGCCAACGCGGGGAAGGTGCAGCCGTGAGCGGGCACACGCCGGGGCCGTGGAAGTGGGGTAAGGATTGGACTAAGAAAGCGTTTGGTAATCCTGACAATGAATGCAGCGGTGAAAAGTATGCCGACTTGCGGCTAATGGCTGGTGACGTTGAAGTCATCCCGATTCGTATCGACCATTACGAAGTAATGATCGACCACGACGGGACGCCAGAAGGCACAATTCGGAAGGCGGACCGCCGCCTGATTGCCGCCGCACCGGATCTGCTGGAGGCGTGCAAATTGGCGCTGACCTTCAAGCGTGAGGGCTGTCCTGATCCGAGTTGCCACGTCTGCAAGCAGAACGCAGCGGAAATGGATCAATTACGGGCTGCAATCGCCAAGGCGGAAACCGCATGACCACCATCACGCTCGATAACCCGCCCGTCGTGCTGTACCAAGGCGACGACGCCCGCGTGATTGCGCTGGAGATCGAGAACTTTCGCATTCTCGCGGCGGCGGGGTACTTCCAAGGGCGGGAGTTTCGCGTCACGGTTGAGGCTCAGGGGGAGATTACGGCTTCCGCCTACTGTCTATCCAATCGTCAATGGCGGCAATGACGATGCCAGCGCCGAATATGGCAGCAAAGAACGCCAGCCCGAACAGATAGCCGCTCATTCCGGCTTGCCGTCCGTGAGACCGTCCGTGACGCCGGGAAGGCCGTCAGGGGCAACCTCGTGCGTCTGGCTGGCCTTCTGCTCATAGATGGCAATAATATACTTGACAACTCATCGGCCATGAGCGATAATTCTTCTCATGAAACGCGAACCTAAAACACTCCAAGAAGCGATCCTGTTTTTCTCCGATCCCCAGAACTGCCGCGAATATCTGATCGAGCGGCGATGGCCCAATGGCGTTATTTGCCCTCGGTGCGGCAGTGATAGCGTCAAGTTTCAGGAGAAGTATAACCGCTGGCAGTGTGGCCGTAAGCATTCACTCCGTCAATTCACGCTGAAGACAGGCACGATTTTTGAGGATTCACCTATCGGCCTGGACAAGTGGCTTACGGCCATGTGGATGGTAGTGAACTGCAAGAACGGGATTTCGTCTTATGAGATCCATCGCGCTTTGGGAGTTACGCAAAAGTCGGCATGGTTTATGGATCACCGAATCCGCTTCGCGCTTCATCAATCAGACGACGTAAAGATGGGCGGCGATGGCAATGCGGTGGAAGTGGACGAAACCGCTTTAACGAGCGAGACGGCAACGATGGGAGCCGCTTTGATTCCGCAATCAGAGGCATTCTGGACAAGCGCCTCACCTATAAGGTTCTCACTGGCAAGACAGAGGATCTTCCAGAAGCGAACGGCTAAAGAGCGTAAACGACAGAGACGAGGAAAGAGACAAACTTTCTAGGTGTTATGCGAGCCTGCATAAGCCTCTAAGAAGTGCGTCCGGTCGAGTTTGAATTTAACTATAATCTGCTCAATCACGAACGGGCTAAATGTCGAGCCGCCACCATGCGTGGCAACTTCAATTGTGGCCTGTCCGGCTGCGTAAGCGGCTGATCCTTCCGTGAAGCGGACAAGGTAAGGCTTTGCGGTGGATTCGGTAAAGATACCGAATCCTCTCAGAATCCGAATCAATCTATCTTTTTCTATCTCCGGTAGCGGCTCCACATCAGCGCTACGCGGCTTTACTAAAGACAACATCGGCAACTTCTTGTTCATTGACAGGTAGTTCCTTTTGTATCGGAATATCGAGCGGGTATTGCTGCGGCGTCGTTAGCTTGGCGGCTTCCTTCCATTTGAACCACACATGTGCAGGCGCGGGGTTAGAAAGGAGATTGCTGAAGTCTTCGTGCTCTAATGCATAGACCACTTCATCTTTCAAGATTTCCAGCATCAGATTGATCACTCCTTCCTGATCATCGGCTGTAACCACGTTTCCGGTTTCTAGGCAGTGCGCCACGAAATATTTATATTCGCTGTTGTATTCCGTAAGCACCCTAAGCCGGAATAATTTCATGTCGTTTGGCATTGGTTGCTCCTTTTCCATTATCGGAACAATAGACGAGAGCTTATAACCAAGTCAACTTCAGGTACTTAGCGGTACTCAGCCATTATACATGAAGCGCACGATCGGCGCTAACGCTTATCGGATTTTTATGAACATGGCGGCGCTTCTTTTTCTATTGATCCGATAAGCGATCAGAGCTTACACTTGCATATCTTCGGGAGGCGATTATGGCTGACACATCAAAGGGCGCGGTTGAATTCTTGGAACAGCTTCGCAGCGAAAGAGAGGAATTGGACGTGGTAATTGCTGCGCTTGAGAGGCGGCTGGGCATTACTTCCGCCCGAAATGGGGAAGCTGCGAACCAGGAGGCCGCCACGCCGAAGGCCCGCGTTACAGTATCCCTCGATTCAATACCTGTCGGTTTCTTTCACAATATGAGCCAAGCGGATGCTACCGAGAAGCTATTAAGGCTGAATCCGGGACAGCCGCTGGTTACGACCGACATCTTGAGCGCATTTCGTAAGTCCGGGATGCAGCTAAATCCTAAAAATTCAACCACGATTCTGTACACCACTCTGAAGCGGAATCCGAAATTTGAACGAGTTGCCGGTAAAGCATGGGGGCTTTCTGATTGGTATCCAGAGAAGAAACGTAAGAAAGAAAAAGATGAACCCGATGGCGTTGAGGACTTGAGTTGATAGTGAATCGGCGTGGCAGCATCATCGCCCGTGCGATCTAAGCGACGAAAGCCACTTAGCGGGCGAGGCCGCTAAGTGGCTTTCATACCAAGGGAGGTGAAGGCAATGCCGCCACCATTATGTTGAGTAGGCCGTAAGCTGGGATCTACTTGCGGACGGCCCGGAGACGATTTGGCAACCATGCTCCGGGCCGTATTATGCCATTTGTCTTTCCACTCATCAAAGTTATTACTGCTATGTGTTACTATCCACCAAATGAAACCATTGCCGCCACCAAACGTGCCGGGAGATACGGACGCCGACCGATTCAGCAACGCCGTAAGTATGGTTCTTGCGGTGCCGCCAGAAGCCGTGACGAAAGAGAAGAAACGGTTAAAGCGAGCAACGGCCCGTAGAAAACAAGCGAGAGAACGCGCACCGCGGCGCACGGCCTCCCGCTAGGCTTTGACCTGTCACGCCGTTCCCACCGTACCCCTACCGCGATGAGTTGGCAAGTATGTTATTACCCTCATAGATTAGGACTTCGCAGGGGAAGCAGAAGCCGTCTGAGGCGTGCCAAAGGTCGTGGACCTCACACCGCTGCATCTTATCCGGCATGTTTCGCCTCCAGGATGCGCTCGGCAAATTGACAGACACACGAAGCAAGTTCGGGCGGAATTGTGGCCGCGGCAGCGGTCTGCTTTGCACGTTCGGGCCCGCCGCTGGAACTCATCAGCATTGGATACTTTCGGCGCTCTGCTCTCCGCTCCTCGATAGTCATTGACTTAAGTATCCGCGTAGAACCTAACTGCATATTCTTGCTAATCCCTTGTGGCATAAGGGGCGGCACGCCGGGCCCCCATAGGAAAAACGGCCCGCATCGGTGCTGTGCCAAGCCGACAAACTTCTGCGCAGGCCGCACGTTTTCCATGACATACGGCACTCTGGATTCATCGCAGATCGCCCGCGTGTGGTTGAACAGCCGTATGCCGTTCTCTGGATACTTCGGGTTTTGGGTGAAAGTGCTTCATTCCATGCACCGAAAACTCCTCGCAGGGCGACGACGCGCAGATGAAATCAAACTGCCGCAGGAAATCCGCCGTGAGCGTCAACGCGTCCATTTGCAGGAATTCGCAGCCTGCGGGGACTTCAGGTGGCGCTACCAGGTCCACGCCCGTACAATGCCAGCCGCGGGCGGCGAATGCGCGACTCCAACCGAATCGGCCGCAGAAAATATCGAGCATTCTCATAAATCCCTTATGGCCTTTTTGGCCTCCTTGCACCCCCGGTACGGCACCTTGTCGGCAACGTGGCGCACCTTCGTGATCTGCGCGAGGATGTCCACCGGATGCCAGCACTCGATGGGCAGCAAGCAAAACCCACAGTGGCCCGATTTTATCCATCCCCTCGGCGCGGCGTCCGGCTTAACTTTTGGCGTTGTATTCAAACGGCTCGACGGTCTTTGTTTTAATGACATAGCGATCAAACACAATCCCCATCATGCGGCAAGCATTCACGGCAATAGGCCCGTCAAAGATGCCGTTATGCGCGGGAACGAAGTCTTTCTTACACGCCTTGCACCATAAACGGCCTGCATACTCCGACCAGTCAGGGTCCGCATTGCCGCACTCGCATGGTGCGATCTCGTAGACCGCGGGGCGCTGCACGTAGATCCATTTTCGTTTCTTGAGCTTCGGCGCGGCTTCCGGCTTCGCCTTGGTCGGTTTCATGGGGTTGCCTCGAAGTTGAGCACTTCCTGCGAGAGCCGCTTGGCCTTCTCTGTCTTCCGGCGCTTGTCATACGTCCGCGCCTTAGATCCATACGTGGCCGTCTTTTTATGGCACTTCACGCACAAGGTTCGCCCGTTTGACAACAGATAACGGAGACGCGGAAAGCGACTAAAAGGCTTGATGTGGTCCGCCTCAAGGCGTCCGCCCCGCTGTCCACATTTACGGCATGTGTGGTTATCGCGCTCTAATATCATCTGCCGCCATTTACGTTCAAAGACATTGCCCCGAGGCCGCTTAGGATGTAGGTGTGCCGTGCGAGGCTTGTTGCCGCGCTTAGCCTTCAGGCGTTCCAGTACATGCGGCTGGAGCGCAGCACACCGACGACTACAGAATCCCTGGTCCATTCGAGCGTTGGGCGATATGAAAGCCTTCCGACATGTTCCGCAAGTGAGTGTCCTGCACTTGTCGCAACGTTTCTGCGGTCCGTGCGGATAGAAGTCTTCAGCGCAGAGTAAACAAGAACGCGCACGGCGCGGCCTATTCTTTGCTGTCCACTTCTGCCAATAAGCGGCCCTGTATTCCGGCTCCTTGCTTTTCATCTGTTTCCTTGAAATCTAATACAGACTGAGACAAACGGAGAGCGGCGATCTCGCAATACCGCTCCTCAATCTCGATGCCGATGGCACGACGGCCCAACTCCTTCGCTGCCAAGAGAGTGGTTCCACTCCCTGCGTATGGATCCAGTACTAGTTCTTTTGGCTGTGAGAGCGCGGCTATTAGTTCGGTCGGCAATTCAATCGGGAAAATAGCTGGATGTTCCGCGTTCCATGCGCCGCCGTCTCGCTGTGGTGTTACGCGGAGCACGCTGTCAGGCACCTTGAATTGTTGGACAGGTCCCGCATGGCTGAACGCGTGAAACGATCCATCTCTGTTGCGCTGCGTCCGTGTCTTCTCGAGGCCTGCATACGTGCAGCGTTTCGTCTTGTTCACATCTCGAGGTTCTCGCCGATAGTGGAAGACGAATTCGTGTGCAGAGGCGAACCTGCCCGCCCAATCACCCGGCATTCCATAGCCTTTGTCCCATACGTACCATGCGGCTAACTTCAATCCTGCCGCCTCGAGGCCTGTACGCAACGCAGACCAATACTCCAAAACTTCTCCGTCCTTGTGAACCATTCCGAGATTGATGAGCATTTGCCCGTGAGCCTGAAGGCGACACAACGCCAATGCGGTTGGAACATCGCTCCATTCGACCGATCGGCCGTTATAAATGCGAAGGTTCATGTATGGCGGGCTGGTCACGATTAAATCCGCCGCCTCGAGGTCCGGCAGAATCTCGCGGCAATCGCCGTGGTAGATGGTGATGCCCGCGTGCTCATAGTACGGTTTCAAGCCTTCACCTCCCGATATTCCGCCACGCACGCCGGGCAATAAAACCGCACGACCGGCCCGCTCTGGCACAGCTCGTCGCGGCACAGGTACGAATGCCCGGTCAAAGCTCGTCTCCCGGCTCTCGCGTAACCCATCCATTTTCAACGGCTTTCTTCCGGGCCCAGACCCGCCGCTCCTCCGGATCTTCCGGTATCGTGCTGGGTCGCTTCGACTGTTCCGCGAGGTGCCGGTACGCCGGAACACCAGCCCGCGCCTGCTCCATTCGCCACTTCGGATCTCTAGCGAGTTCGGCGTACTCCGCCTGTTGTTTACGTTTGCCTTCCTCCAGCCAGCGGGCAATCTCCGCCTTGGTGGCCCCGCTGTTACGTCCAAGCGTCTCCAGCGTCGGAAACTCGCCATCCTCGTCAGTCATCCGACGCCGGGCCCCTCCTCGGATCTTCTCTTGCGTCAGGTGAGCTCGGAATACATCTTCAGGGCTCCAGCCCTTCGGGCATTTTTCTGGATCAATATCGCTGACGCTCTTGAATTGGCGCGTCTCGCTCTGCTCGTCAGGCCGCCAGGACTCGGCCCAATCGCGCAATTCACGAATGCTCGGCAAGAATTCGCCAAGATGCCGGAGCGCCTGATTGAAGGCGTGCTTAGTCTGGTTCTCTCCGATGTCGCTCAGGGCTTGGCAGTACAGCGCGATCCGTTCGGGCTGGATCTCCTGATTTAAGGCCAAGGCCATCTGCGTTAGGTAGTTCGCAACCAAAGAGTGCTGCGGTTTCACGGTTCTTCCTAACGACTCGTTGCCCGTGGGATTCTTTCTCTCGTCCATTGCTGCCTCCATTGCGGTTGGGATGATTGATCGGCTTGCCGTAGCCATCGTGAGGGGAGTTCAAGAAACTGGCGAAGCGGACGCACAGGTCGGCCAATGTCCATGCAGGCAGCGCCGACGCGAAATAGTTCGAGACAGCCGTTTCCCATGACGAGATCGGCTCCCGCGCCCAAGCTCCATCGTTGGCCTTCCGAAGAGTCGCCAATTGCACGAAATCTGCACGCTTCGACACGTAGGCCGTATGCAGGATTTCCTTGTGCTTCTCAGCGAAGATTTCGTAGGCGGGGTCCGGCGTCCGCCTGCCGCGTTTTTCAGCGGCGGGGAGACCCCCTTCTGAAGAAGAAGTAGAAGAAGAAGAGGAAGAGGAAGAAGAAGGGGTTAGGTTTTGCTTGGCTTTTGCTTCGTCTTTGCTTGGCTTTTGCTTAAGCAAAACAGGGTTGCCGCCTTGGGTTCCAGCCGCGCTACGTATCTGATTCAAATACTCATCGCGCAGCATTCGCCTCGACGTTAAAGCGCCAGAACCTTCTTCCCTGCTGGACACGCCGCGGAGTTCGATTTTCGCAATTATCGGCCTCGATGTTTTCAAAGATAGCCCTAGATTTCTGGCAATATCCTCGTCCGTCATGGGAGCACCAGACGGCAAAAGCAGGACGCCTCGACGCGGAGAGTCATGCATCAGACAGAGTAATTCCAGCCATACCGCCCGCTCCTCCAAGGAGCAAGCCCGTAGTCCTGGATCGGCCCGCCAATCCTGCGGGTAAAACTGAAATGATGGTCGTTTCACGCTGCCACCAATACGCCAGCTCGGATCATGGCCTTTTTGAGCTTGCGGAGTCGGTAGCGTCGGCGCTTCCGTCGTAACGATCGGCGCTGAGTCTCAGTTAGGTTAGGGTGGTATTGGTAGCGATCCGGGTAGGCAAAAGTCGTGGGGTCGAACTGCTCAAACATTCCGTTTCCAGTCTACCGTTTCGCGAGATCAAAAAGCTTGCTGGGTGTCAGGGCCGGAAACGGTAAGGGCTTCTCGCGGGTTATAAATCCGCAATCGACCCCCAGCACTCTTAATCATATGCTTTTGCGCTCGGATTTCAAGCGCGATTACCGAAACCGCGCCTCGTTGGTCAAGGACGAAAATTACGGATGAACTTCACCTGTCGTGGCGTCAGCACGCCCCACAGATGCAGCTACGGCCTTCCCTGCGGCTTCCCACGCCTCTTTAATCGCGGCTGGTAGCGCGAGGAACTCCGGTATGTCCGCACCGCTCACCAATGACTTTCCGCCGCTCTGCTGACGATATGCTTCATAGCCGATCTCACCCAACGTTAATGGTTCCATTATAATTCTCCTTCATTTGAACCAGACTTGACCGTGCGTGCCACGGCCAGCATTTAAGGGAATCTCCTGCACCGTGACCGTGACGCGCACTACGCGGGGCTTGGCGAGATGCGGCGACAGCGGCGAGTCGTCCTTACGGTGCAATGACGATTCTTTCAGCGCGGCTACCGCCTCACGCTTCGTCACCCACAGCTTCGTACAGCTCAGCGGCGGGAGCAACTCGCGCCCATCGGCAAACCACGAACTGCCCATCAGGCCAACGTGCTTGCCTTTGCCTGCCGCAATCGCCCAGGCGCGGATCGTCCGCTTCGCCGTCATGCGAACCATCCGGCTGCTGAAGCCAGATTTAACGCGAACGACAATGCGTTGATGGCAACGACGACCTTGCCTTCATTGGCTTCACCTCTAGCGACAATCATAGTCACTGCCATGAAGTTCGTACCCGCGATGAATGCGTTAATCATTTGCCCTCCGGCTTCGCGGTCGCTGTGGTGCGCCGCTCGTTGGCTCCGATGCGGTTCCCGTCTTCGAAAGCCTCAGCAAGCGCTCGGTCTTTGTAGGTACCCGCTGAGCCTATCGGCCCTCCTCTTTTTCCAATTTTATAACCAGACGCATAAGCCGACTCTACTGTCGTACCTCTACTGCCTTGGTGTTTGTCTGCCTTGTGTCCAGCGATGGCGTGATACCTGAAAGCCTTCGCCGAGAAGAACCGATTACCGCACGTTGGACAATTACGAATCAACTCGATCTTGACGCCACAGTGTGGACAGAAGGTGTATCCACGGTCCCAGAATCGCCCGTGCTGTTCCGTACAGTCAGCGACCAGACGTGATTCACGTAGCGCCGTGCCGAGTCCCGCCGCTCGCAGCAACTTCGATGAGCGTCTCATTTCGACACCTTCATAAACTGCCGCGACTTACGCCGTCCCGCGTGCGGATTTTTGCATTTCGGGCATTTCAGCGGAACAATGGGGGATTTCGGCCACCACTTATGCCGACAGTAGCCGCAACTCAATTCCTTGATTACATCGCTTCTCATGGATTCCTTTATACATGACGCGCCGATTTCCGCAAAGGAAATTATTTCCTTGCAATCAATTTTCAGTTGGCGCATAGTCACTTTCCATGAAGACCACCACGCAAGTACTGACGCCGACAAGCACCGCCGTTGAGGCTGGCGCAGGCATTGGAACGCGTGAAGCCGTCGATGTTGAGGCGGTGAGTAACAGTGGTCGATCGACGACAAACGGAGCGGCGGCAATGCAACGCTCGCGCAGCCGCAAGAAAGAACGCGAGGCGCGGGCTGTGCGCGAGGCGGGAACGCCCTACGTTCGGCCTGTGCTTGCGCCACGCGCTGCGCCGGAAGGCTTCGGCGGCGAGCTGATGAGCGATGCCGCGATGTGCGTCTGCGGACATCCGCAAGCCTCGCATCCCGATGCCGATATTAGCGATCACGGGAACGAAGTCTGGTGCTGCATCGTGGACGACTGCCCGTGTGGAGATTTTGAGCGAGATTGAAAGGAGAGCGAAATGCTGACGAAGGCTGAAATCAAGTCGCTGAAGGCGGCGTACAAGGCGGGCAAGATTACGCTGATTGCGGATGCGTGGACGACGCCAAAAGGTCGGCATCTCTGACCGGCTGCCCATGTCGCCGCAGGTCGCGGCGTTATGTTTGAGATAGATCCACGGAGATATGAGTTTGTGCCGATTGGAATTGAGGGCGGCGTTATGGCGCAGGAGGCGCTCAGTGATGTTGCTCGCTGGCTCAGGTTTGAACACGCGGCTGCATATACAGACGCGCTCACCGACACTGTAGAACGCGCCAAGATCGCGGCGAAGCTGAGCGCATGACTTTCGCGGGGCCGTTGATGGGAAAACCATCGGGGTGTTGTCGATTCTCCACCTCTAGGCGACGGTCCCGCGAAAATAGAGGGAGGCTGATTTGAGCCCGAAGCGCATCGTGTCGGACGGATTCACCAAAGGGCGACCGCCCATCGCATACCGGCACAAGTGCGAGGGTCCATGCGGCAAGATTTACACCTGCTATCCGTGCCCGCATCATCGCAGCAATGTGCGAGGCAGTGAACAGCGGCGGCTTTGCGGGGAGTGCAAGAAGGAGTCCGATGGGCTGCCCGCATATCCAAGCGCAATGTCAGCGACATACGTATTGAGAAGCACTGGGAATTTTAAGCCGATGTATGACGCCGCAAAAAAGAGAAGCCAGCGATGACTTTAACCTTCACCGTCCCCGGCCTGCCACGCGCCAAGGAACGCGCCCGCAAGGGCAAGTACGGCAACATGTACACGCCGCGCAAGACCGCGAGCTACGAGGCCGAGATTTGGGCCTGCGCTCAAGAGCGGCGTGCGACTCAAGGCATGTTTGGCGACCGGCCTGTGTGGGTGAGCTTGCGGGTCTACATGCACTTCCCGCGACGACCCAATAGCCACAATTACCCGACAGTGAAGCCGGATTTCGACAACGTCCTGAAGGCGTTTCTTGATGGCATGAAACCCGCGTGGAAAGACGACGCCCAGGTTGTCGGCATCTTAGGTGGTAGCGGGAAGTTTTACTCGCTGGTGCCGCACGTCGAGATGGTTGTCACCGACGAAGCGCCGGACCTTGACCAGCTTCCGTTCTGAGAGGAGAGCCATGAAGCAGAAATGGATCATTGACGAGAATAACTGGACGATTGAATTGGAGCCGGAAACGCTGGCCGACAAGTCGCTGCTTGAAAGTATCGACGGCAGCAAAACGGCGGCGATTACCAAGAACGGCACGCTGAAATTCACCGGCGTCGTCTCGAAAGCGCCGATCGTGAAGCCGATACACATTGAGCGGTCGAAGGATGACGTGCGAGACACGAAAGGATCGACAGAATGAGAAGTCAACTCGCAACAGCGCTCGCGGACGAGCTGGCGCGGAAGTCCAAGCGCGGAGTGAGCCACGCCTCGCAATGCTCGCTGTGCCGTTACTCGCTGTGGTTCTCGATCATCTGGGTTATTGCGATGGCCGCGATTGCGTGGGCGGTGACGCGATGAGCGAAATCATCAACACATACGATCAGTTGCGACATTGGAAGGAAGCGGGCATTGTCGGGCCGATTGGAATTAGTCCCGCACAAATGCCTAAGTGCAGTTCTAGCGGCGGCACCTACCGTAACGGCTGGCACGTTTTTCATGTCGGCAAGAAGCTCGACCCTGACGCCCATTTTCTTCACAACGGGCAGAAGCACTTTGCTCGGTGGCAGGTGAAGTGCATTGGCACGTGGAGAGAAGAGGAAGCCGCAGTTCTGGTATTGGCTCAGGCGTGGTGTAAAGAGCAATTCGGCATCACCGAATGGGAGCGCAACCGCATGGGCGACTACGTGCCTGCGCCGCTCAACAGCAAGTTTCCGCTGCGAAAGGCTCAACGATGAGAACCGCGCTGCTCGTGGTGCTTGTGGTGCTGCTCGATGCTTACACCGATGCACGGCCTGAAGTGGCGGCATCCTATTTTTTCATCATCGGCGTAGTGATGGCAGCCCTCCAAGACCTCCTCGAAATCGCCGCGAAGCTGAAGTTGGTGGCGAAATGAGAACCGCGCTGCTCGTGATTATCAGCCTCGTGTTTCAAGCGCAGTACGAGAAGCCAGTACCATTCAGCTTTACGTGGTTTGCTGGCTATATGCTTGCATTCCTGCAGGACTGGTTTGAAATCGCCGCACGGCTGAAGGCGCTGAAATGAGAACCGCGCTGTCGCGCTCGATCCGCGCCGAACTGCTGGAAGGCGATGGCGTAACCGCTGAGCTTGCCGCGTGGCTCGAACTGCCGAATCACACCGTCCGCAACGGCATGTGGTATCTACGAAAGATCGGGCACGTCAAGCAAGCGGGCGGCGCGTTCCGCAACAAATGGCTGCCGTCGATTTACGCGCTGACGGCCAGGGGCCGCACGGTGGCGCGGATGGAGCGAAAGGAAGTGGCGCGATGACGACATGGAGACAGGAAATCAGTGACGCGATGTCTGAAGCTGGCGAGACGTTTGCGGATATTGACTCCATTACCCTCTCAGACGAAGAACTGGACTGCGAATTTGACTCTGGTTACGGCGGCGAGAATGGCCTTCCGTTCACTGCGTGGACGAAAGCCAGAGTTTATTTTCCTGTCTGCTACGACGGGGCGGAATGGGTAACGTCCGTCGCTCGCAATCCTGACGGCAAGCCTACTGAACACGTAGGCGGCGGCTAAAAATGGCGAACCTGCTTGACAGCGCGGTTCGGTTTACGTCACTATCAACTTGCGGGGGGCTACAACGAGCTTCCCAGTTCGGACAGGCGACTCTGACCGCTTGCCGCCCCGCTCACACACTTTTAAGGTCAGAGGTGAAGGTTTCGCATAATGTCAGAGGCTCAAAAAATACAGCCTTTTATCATCGGACGAACATCACGGCGCAGTTCTGTCTACACGGGGAAGTAGCAGCCGAATCGGGAACCTGTCCGAGGGTCAGCCATTCGGTTAGAGGCGAGCGACACTATAATCCGCGCTCGTTCGGGCTGATGTCGGGAGCGAAAAACGGCCACCCCATACGCAATAGGGCCGGAGAAAATTACCTACACTTCTTTGTTGTTTAAAAGGCGGGAAGGGGGGTTTTCTCCTAACACGACCCGCCGCAATATTAGGGGAATACAGAAGCGGAGAGAATGACATCGAAGATCCTGCGC